>Ga0256832_1000361_pt1 | contig 28496 bp, 21 predicted proteins | sample 134614metaG_FD_190534 | JGI IMG/M metagenome (GOLD analysis project Ga0256832, IMG submission 190534) | Hydrothermal vent microbial communities from Lau Basin, Pacific Ocean - 134-614 | ecosystem: Environmental > Aquatic > Marine > Hydrothermal vents | place: Pacific Ocean: Lau Basin | collected...
CCGCCAAAAGCCACGAAGGCTCGAAGTTTTTCGAAGATACGAAGGAAACATAAAGAAAAATACGTCGTGCCTTCGCTTTTCTTCGTGTCTTCGTGGCAAAAAGTGGCGGCGACACCTTAGTAGTTACTGTAAGATTGAATGAAGCGGATCCGATCGACCGAACGACCAGACGACCAGACGACCGCGCGTCGAAAAGCCGGGCAAAAATAACAAGAACTCCTCGGAAACGCAAATTCCCCGCCGCGTTTCATTCCCGGCTTGATGACAATTTTTTCATTCCCGCCCAAACAGCCAATCCAGAAACGAGCGCTTCTTCCTCGGCTCGGGCGTTGTCGCCGTCTCAGAAGCGGGTGCGGGGGGCGTCGCCGAGTCGGATGGGGAGGGTTCAGGCGCGGGCATGGGCGTTTGGGCGGCCGCGGGCGCAGGGGGTCGGGCCTGAGGCGCGGGCGGGGAAGGCGTTGGCGTTGGAGTGGAAGCAGGCGCAGGGGCGGGCGGATAAGGAGGCTGGTAAGGAATCGCTGCCGCAGGGAAAACAGGTTGGCGCTGACTGCGCACCAGATCATCCAGTTGGCGCTGCAATTGAAACATGTACGCCTCCATCTGCCGCATCCGCTCCCGCTCATCCTCCCGATAGCGCTCCATCTCCCGTTTCATCTCGAAAATGCGCCGCTCGGTCTCCACCATGCGCTCCCGCAGACGTTTGTTCTCTTCCTTGAGATTCATGTTGTCCTGAATCACAATGCTCAGCAATTCCCGCTCGGTCTGCTGTCCCGTGATGATCATTTGCTGGCTGCCCGATAGCGTCGAGATCATCTGCGCCATCATCCTTCCCAGATCCGCGGCATCCTCCCCCAACACCATCTCGCCTGCTTCCTCGCCCCGGGCGGGCTCCTCCGCCCTGACCGACCCGCCTTCCTCCTCGACCTCGCCTTCCACGACGGTCACCTCGGGTTCGAAATTTATCTCCAGCATCGCCGCCACCTGGTCGAAGGTGAGGCCCTGGCTGAGAAGGGTTTTGCAGCGGGCGAGCACGGCCAGGTCCTCGGGCGTGTAGCGGCGATGCCCGCGCGTCCCATCGGCCGGGCGCAAGCCATGGGCCTGGGGCGACAGAAACGCGGCAAAGCGCCGCGACCATCGTCGCAGGGTGGACGCGGGAATGCCGAGGCGCTGGGCGGCCTCGGCGGGTCGGATCAAGGCGTCGTCTTCAGAGGACATCAACGGCTTCGCGTTCGTCTACAAAAGCTACTCGAAACCCACATTGGGCGAGGCTGCAATGGGCGTAAAACGTCAAACGTGAAACGTCATGTCCTCACGCATCACGTTTCACTTGTCACGTCATCGGCTTCCCGAGCCGCTCTGGCCACAAGGCTTTTTTATTCGTATCGGTGATCTCTCGCTCGCGTAGCCCGGTTTCGCGATGGGGTCAGGGAATCACCCGATAATCGGCGTCGATGACGTCCTCATTGGAGGAAGTCTTGGCTTTGGGCGCGTCGTCGGCCGGAGCCGTCGCGCCCTGCGCGGCCTGACGATACCTGGCCACGATGTCGTCGGGCGTGAGCATGATCATCAACTGGGAGAGCAAGAGCAATACCGCCGCGTCGTCCAGTTGCCCGAAACCGAGCAACACGTCGGGGATGACGTCGACGGGCGAGATCAGATAAATCAGCCCGATGATGGGAATGCCATAGCGTACCAGGGCGCTGACGGATGGATCGCGGAAGAGCTGCCAGGAGAGCTTGAGATGGTCCAATAATTGGATGAAAGTAGATGCGTTGGTTTGGGTTTGTTGGGTCATGAAACGAATACCTCTGAGCGTAGATGACAGAACTCATCCACCTATACGCCGATCATCATACCATGGTTTCAGGTCCCCGACAAGGAAATCGCTCACGTGACCGAAATTCTGTGGTCGAATCACCGTTTGACTGCGAGCTTGAGGAGTTTGTCCGGCTGAAAGCGATAAGCCCAGGCGGGATCACAGACGCCGCACGTGAGGCAGCCAGCGCTGTCGGGCGGGCAGTGGGGCCCCAGGCGAGCCTGTTGGGCCAACCGCCATTCATAGCGGAAGAACGTCGGCTTCACCCCGCTTTCCACGATCTCCCAGGGCAGCGGCTGATCCAGAGACAGTTCGCCCAGGTAGGCGTCCCGTTCCAGGCCGTGGCGGGCCATGGTTTCCCAGAAGTCGCGCACGCTGAGGCGGGGAATGTCGAGAATGACGTCCGCCATGCGACGGTCGCCGCGGGCGAGCGCGACCTGCACCTCGGCCCAGGCGGGCGAATCGGCCCGCACTGCGATGCGATGCCGCCCCAGCTTGCGCATGATGAAGCTCTGGCGCTTCTTGAGGGTGCGGGCGGGGGTCATGGGCATCCACTGGAAGGGCGTGTGGGCCTTGGGCACGAAGGGCGTGGCGTTCATGGCAATGCGGCGTTTGAAGACGCCCCGGGCCTTGAGCACGAACTCGACCAGCGCCTCGATATCCTCCTGTTCCTCGGTGGGATGCCCGATCATGAAATAGAATTTGATTTGGGGGAAGTCCAGCTCCGCGGCCAGGGCCACGGCCTCCAGCAATTGCTCCTCGGTCTGGGTCTTGGCGATGACGTCGCGCAGCCGGGCGGAGCCCGCTTCGGGCGCGATGGTCAGGGTCTGCGCGCCGCTGGCCCGCAGGGCTTCCACCAGGGGCCGGGAGATAGGATCGACCCGCATGGAGGAGGCGCTGAGCTTCGCTCCTAGCTCCACCAGGGCAGGGGCCAGCTCGTCGATCTGCGAATGGTCGGAGACCGCAGCGGAGATGAGCCCTATGCGGTCGGTATGCTTCAGCCCTTGCTTCGCCCAATCCAGCAGCAGGTCCATGGGCAGTTCGCGCGGCGGGCGGTAGACGTACCCCGCCAGGCAAAATCGGCAGCCCCGGCCGCAGCCGCGGGCGATCTCCATGAGGTGCATGCCGCGGAACTCGGTCTCGGGCGTGTAGAGGCTGCTGACGGGGGGAAACAGGCTTTGATCGCGCACCCACAGCCGTTCGATCTTGCGGAGCGAGTCACCTTGTTCGGCGATGGGGGGAACCAGGGCGGGGACGTAGACGCCCGGCATCTTGTCCAGCTCGGCCAGGAGCTCGGCGCGGGGCGCGTCGATGGCCCGGCGGAACAGGTCCACCAGGTCGGCCAGGATCTCCTCGCCCTCGCCGATGACGATGGCATCGAAGATGGGAGCCATGGGCTCGGGATTCATGGTCACGCCCGGGCCGCCGGCGATGATCAGGGGCCAGGATGCGTCCCGGTCCCGGGCCAGAGGCGGCACGCCCGCCTGCCGCAGCATCTCCACCACGTTGAAGAAATCCATCTCATAGGAGATAGTGAAGGCCCATACGTCCACCTCATCCACGCGGCGGCCCGATTCCAGGGTGAGCAAGGGGCGTCGGGCCTCGTAGCCGCCCTTGTCCCAGAAGACGCGCTCACACACCACGTCGGGAAAGGCGTTGAAGCCGCGGTAGATTACCTGCAGAGCCAGAGAGCTCATGCCGACGTAGTACGCGTTGGGGAAGGCCAGGGCGACGACCAGTCGCCCGCCCCAATCCTTATGAATGGCGCCGATTTCTTGGTCTAACAGCGCCTGTTGGGATGCGCGGATTTTCCAGGACATATACAGTGTTCAGTGTTTAGTGTTCAGCTATATATTTCTTCGCGCATTCTGTCTTCATCGTTACATTTTGGCGCTGGTTGACTGACAAAAGTCTGTGGTCTTTCCTTTCGGTGGCATGGCCCCCCTCCAACCTTCCTCCCGAGCTACGCTCAGGGGGAGGCCATCCGATTCTGCAAAACCTTCCCCAAGAGACCCTGGGGAGGGGGCAAAAGGGACGCGGCAAACGCATATGCAACGTTTTGTCAGTCACTCAGCGTTTTGGTGTTTTGTAATGGGTAGGATAAGATGATACTGAACCGTCCTACTTGTCTTCTGGAGGATAGCATGGCCCGGAAACCTCTGTCCAATGTGGACGCCGCCTGGCTGCGCATGGATGATCCCACCAACCTGATGATGATCACCGGTTTCTTCGAATTCGCGGGGCCGGTGGATTTCGAACGACTGCGGGCCACCATCGATATCCGGCTGGTGCAACGCTGGTCGCGCTTTCGTCAGCGCGTGCGGGAATCAAAGCTGTCTTTACGCGGGCCTTATTGGGAAGACGATCCCTATTTCGATATCGACAACCATGTCTTCCGCATCGGGCTGCCTTCGCCCGGGGACGAGGCGGCGCTGAAGGAGATGATCAGCAAGCTAGCCAGCCGCCCGCTGGACAAAACCAAGCCGCTATGGGAATTCCATCTCATCGAGAACCTTCAGGGGGGCGGCTCGTTTCTGGTGGCCCGGTTGCATCACGCCATCGCCGACGGCATCGCGCTCATGTCGGTTCTGATGACGCTGTGCGATGTGGACGCGGATGCGCCCTGGCCGGAACCGGAGCCGGAGGAGGCGCATCAGCGCCGCGGGCGTCAGGTGCGATCCCTGTTCCCGCCCGCCGCTGCCTTCTTTGCGGCAGGCCGGGCCGTGGCCGATGAGGGCAAGCTCATGTTGCTGAACCCAACCCACGCCATGAAGCGGGCGGGCCAGGCTAAGGCGTTCATGGAGCGTCTGGCTCGATTGACGCTGCTGCCCCCCGACACCCGCACCATCTTCAAGGGCAAACTGGGGCGGAAGAAGGTGGTGGCCTGGACTGCGGATATGCCGCTGGCGGATGTGAAGCGCGTCAAGAACACCTTCAAGGTCACCGTGAACGATGTGCTCATGGCCGCGGTCGCGGGCGGGCTGCGCCGCTATCTGGTTTATCGGGGTGAGCGGGTGTATAAGAGCCTTAGCGTGCGGGCCATGGTGCCGGTCAATCTCCGTCCCCTGGAAGAAGCGGCCAAACTGGGGAATCACTTCGGATTGGTGGTGCTCTCGCTGCCTGTCGGGATCGAAAATCCCCTGGAACGGATGATGGAAGTCAAACGGCGGATGGACGATCTGAAGAATTCGCCCGAGGCCGTGGTGGGCTACACGCTGCTGGAGGCCATGGGCATGTCGCCCACGGAGATCGAGAAGCTGGCGGTGCGGTTCTTCGCCATGAAATCGACTCTGGTGCTCACCAATGTGCCTGGTCCCCGGCAGAAGCTCTATTTCGCGGGCAGCCCCATCGAGCGCATCATGTTCTGGGTGCCGCAATCGGGTCGGTTGGGCATGGGCGTCAGCATCTTCAGCTACGCGGGCATGGTCAATGTGGGCGTGATGACCGATTACGGACTTGTGCCCGACCCCGAACAGATCGCCCGTTTCATCGAGGAGGATTTCGCGGAGATGCTGGCCCTTACCAATGAAATCCGGGGCGAGTCATCGAAGCCCGAGACAGTGGAGGCGGAGCCGGTGGTGGAATAGACGCGCAAAGGCTGGTCTCTGAATGGATGTAACTGCCTAAGGTCGCGCCGCCGCTTTTTGCCACGAAGATACGAAGAAAACGAAGGCACAACGTATTTTTTATTTTATCCCTTCGTGTCTTCGAAAAACTTCGAGCCTTCGTGGCTTTTGGCGGCCTAAAGTCCAGTACGTTAGCAGTTACGAATGGATCAGAAAATAGCGGTTTCGAGCAGATCCGATTGTTGGGAATAATGATCGCTCACGAATTGATGGATCAGATCATACGCCTGGACGATCTTCTCGTTGCTCAGCTCATAATAGACGTTGAGCCCTTCCCGGCGGGTGCGCACTACGCCCTTTGTCCGCATCAACCGCAAATGCCGCGAGATGGATGACTGCGGCAGGGCCATCTCCTCCACCAATTCACTGACGGTTTTCTCGCCCATTCGCAGATGGTCGATGATCTCCAGGCGCACGGGGTGAGTCAACGCCTGGCAGATCTCTGCATGGATGTGATAAACATCCTTGTCCTTGATACCCATCGGACCTCCTTTGGCGTTGTGTGTGGTCGTGTGTGTGGCATGGGATGGAAAAGATTTCCTATGCGTCTCTCATCATACCTGATAACCGAAGAAATCCGAAATGATCCAGATCATTTGCCTAACCCAAACGTATTTTGAAATCAGGTGCTTTCGGCCTCGGCCACCCGGAGCTGATGAACGTTTACAAAACAATCCGGTAATAGAATGAGGCCTATGACCCGTTTAATTTGTAAAACTCCATAAGCATTGCTTCTTCAGCCAGGCCATCCATCTTTGCCAGAGCCCCGCATTCGAGGCCTCTCGCCTCTCAGCCGCTTGCTGCGCCTGCATTTTTTGCAAATAGGCCTGGGCCTGCACATAGCCCGTGTGCATGAGCTCCTCTGTGTGGCTGAAATCCCAGACGGGCACCATTTCCCGATAGCGGAATCGCCAATGATGCACGGGAATGCCGCGGGCCTCAGCCAGGGCCAGTTCCATGGCCACCTGTCGATGCTCCACCGAAGTAAGGAGCTTGTCGAGAAAAGGTGAGAAACCATGGGCGTCGGGATCGGAAGGGCGAGGATCAAACAGATCCAGGGCGATGATCTCCGTTGCCCCCAACCGGATCGCTGGCTCAACCGGTAAATTGCTCAAAGCTCCGCCATCCATCAGCCATTCCTTCCCCAGACGCAAGGGTGGAATCCAGGGCGGGATGGCCGAAGAGGCCATGACGCCATCCAAAATCCGGTCTTCGGGATGTACGCCGAAGATATAAGGCTCATAACGGTTCAGATCAGTGGCGATGCAGTAGAGCCGGGGATGGGAAAAATCGTCGAAGCGCAAGTCGGGCGTCAGGCCGTTACGGATATAGAATGCCCGCATCTCTTGACGATATTTTTCGCTGCCCATGCGATTGACTACGGTGCGCAACGCCAGCTTGAGATAATCCCCCGAAAGCAAGTGAGCATCTTTCGCGTCCAGCCAGGCCCGTTCCAAACGCTCAAGCCCCTCGGTCGAAAGTCCATTGATGGTTACCATGGCGGCGTTCACCGCGCCGATGGAAGTCCCCACGAGCATATCAGGCTGGATGCCCGCTTCCAGCAATATGCGCAACGCTCCCACTTGCATGGCGCCCCGCGCGCCTCCACCCCCCAGCACAAATGCGAGTTTGCGCGGTGATTCGGATGAGGATGCACGTCGATTGGGAGATAACATATCGAAGCTCCCTGAATGGCGGTCTAGACGATCTTATTGTTCCACAAACTACTCACAAAACCAAACCGGGCGTCATGATCGGGTGTATCCCAATTTTTGGCAGACCTCCGGGAGGTGGCGTTAAACGCTTCATTTTGCCCCAAACCCTGTCGCCACCTCCCGGAGGTCATCTGCGGCGCCAATTATCTGGGACGCACCCGTCATGCTCCGCATTTGGCGTTCGTGAGAGGCCCACATTACAATGCAAGGACCTGGAATCCACTCGCTCATCACCCGGAACAAACCATGATCACCCTGCGAAAACTCCATGTTCTGGACGCCAAAGACGTCAAGGCGTGGATCGAACTCCCCTATCGGATTTATGAAAACGCCCCCATGTGGGTTCCGCAATTGGAATCGGACGCCAAATTCCAATTGAATCGGGAAAAGAACCCTTTTTTCATCTACGGGCACGCTGATTTCTTTATCGCCGAGAAAAATGGCATCCCGGCCGGGCGCATTGCCGTGCTCGAGAATCGCAGATTGAACCATTGGCGCAAAGAACGCACAGCCTTCTTTTATCTATTCGAGTGCATCGAATCCTTTGACGTGGCAGAGGCGCTGTTCGATCAGGCCTACGAGTGGGCGCAGCGTCGGGGATTGAACCAGCTCATTGGCCCCAAAGGGTTTCTGACCATCGATGCCGTGGGCATGTTGGCGCAAGGCTTCGATCGATTTCCGGCCATGGGCATGGCCTGGAATTTCCCGTATTATGTCGAATTCATGGAGCGCCTGGGGTTCGAGAAGGAGACCGACTACACCTCAGGCTGGATTCCTGTCGATTTTCCTGTGCCGGACAAAATTTTTCGGATTGCGGAACGGGTGGAGCAGCGCTATGGTTATCGGGCCGCGTCTTATCGCAGCAAGAAGGAACTGCTTCCCATCGTCGACAAGGTCATCGACACGTACAACCAATCTTTTACCCAAAACTGGGAATTTGCACCGATCTCGGACAGTGAAGCGAAGGTGTTGGCGCACAAAATCCTCAGCGTCATCGATGATCCAACCTTGCCGCAGGTGGTTTGGAAGGATGATGAGGTCGTGGGCTTTATCCTCGCTTATCCCGATATCAACCGCACCATCAAGAAAATCGAGGGAAAGTTGTGGCCTCTGGGGTGGTGGCGTTTGATGCGAGCGTTCAAACAGACGCGATGGCTCGATCTGAACGGTATCGGCGTCTTGCCCCAGCACCGTGGCCGCGGCGTCGATGCGCTGCTCATTGCCTCGTTATGGCGGGCGGTGCACAACTCGGATCGACCTTACGAATTCGCCGAGCTGTGCCAGATCAATGAAAAGAACACGGTGATGCAGCAGGAGATGGCGGCGTTTGGCGTCAGTTTCGACAAACGCCACCGCATCTTCAAGAAGACCCTCGCCTGAAACACCCGCCCGGAACACTGAACGCTACACTTTCCGCCGGATCAGCGCCCGCTGGCTGAACAGCAGCTCGGCGACGATGACCGCCATGTAGAAGATGCCGATCTGGTACAGACTCTTGGGTTCGTGCCGCCACAGATAGCCCATGAGTACGACCCACGACCCCGCGGCCAACGCCAGGCCCAGACCCGGCGCCCAGATATTGGCCTCGATGATGCGACGCAGCCGGATGGCCGAGAGATTGATGGCGATGAAGATGAGCAGGAAGGTGGAGCTGGCGAAGGAGGAAATGATGGTCAGATCCGCGATATTGACGAAGACCAGGGTCACCAGGGAGATGGCCACCAGGCTCACCCAGGGCACGGGCTTGGTGCGGGCGGTGTAGCTGAAGGCTTTGGGCAGCTCTTCTTCCTGAGCCATGACCATGCCCAAGCGGGCCGTGCCGAACAGGGTTGCGTTGATGGCCGAGGACGTGGAGAGCAGCGCGCCCAGGCCGATGAGCAGGAAGCCGAATTCGCCCAGCGCGGGTTTGGCCGCCACGGCCAGGGCGTATTCCTTGTATTTGTTAATCTCCTCGGGGGTGAGATTCCCCACCGCCACCAGGGCCACGCCAATGTAGATAGCCGTAGTGATCAAGATCGAGATGAAGATGCCCCGACTCAAATTGCGTTGGGGGTCTTTCATCTCGTTCACCGCATTGGGGATGAGCTCGAAGCCCTCGTAAGCCACGAAAATCAGCGCCGCGCCCATAATCAGCCCCACAACGCCCTTGTTGAGCACCGGGAGCAGGCGATCCGATTGGATCGTCATCAGGCCTGCCGCGGCGAAGAGGGCCAGGATCGCCACCTTCACCCCCACCAAAATCAGCTCTGTCGTTCCCGACGCCTTGACGCCATACAGATTGACGCCCAAAAAGATGAGCAGCACCAGGGACGCGAGGGCGTGCTGCATCAGGGGTGTATTCAGCTTGTCACCCAACATGGCCGCGCCATACGCGCCAAAGGTGTAGGAGTACAGCCCCATCGTCCCGATATACCCCACCAGCAGCAACCAGCCGCCGATCCCCGCCACATTGCGTTGCTTGAACGCCCGCTCCAGATAGGTGAAACTGCCGCCATCCGAGCGGAAGTGCAGGCCCAGGCGGGTGTAACTGTATCCGGTCAGCAGGGCGATGACACCGCCGAAGGCGAAGGCCAGGGGCGCGGCGTGGCCCGACACCAGGGCCGACAGCCCCAGCACCGAGAAGATGCCGCCCCCCACCATGCCGCCCACGCCCAGGGCGACGAGTTCGGCAAGAGAAAGCTGTTCGGTTGCCGATTGCGTTTGCGTCGTCATGCGGTGCTCCTTGGGTGAGAGATGAGAGAAAATGACGATGGACGATGGCGCTAAGCCTTATCGTCCACCGTCCATCGTCTATCGTCTGTTTTCAAACCAGCTTCCTCAGCGCGCCCATGGTGGTCTTGCTGGCCAGATAAGCCTGACCGCGGCGGCTGCGCAGCCATTTGTAGGTCAGCATCTTTACCGCGTCGTTGAACACGAACCAGGTGAGAGCATAGGCCCACATCAGCAGGCCCAGCTTCCAGCCGATGGGTTCCATGAACCAACCATAGACTGCAAACAGCGTGCCGATCACACGGGTGCTGAAGGTGGCTCCAAACAGAATCCAGGAAGGATAAGGCTTCTTCCAGAACCAGTCATCGATGCGGGTGTTGTAAATCGTGCCGTGCCCGGCAATCACCAGTTTAGCGAAAAACAACGATTGGATCAACGGCCTGGGCAGGTGCAGTTGCATCATGATGAAAAACAGCAGAAAGGAGGAGATGACGCCCGCAATGCCCAGCATGGTGGAAATGGTGAGCATCTCTCGCATATCCCAACGCACAGGCTTCTTGTCCACCTTCGTGTTATCGTAGGCGATGGACATGATGGGGATATCGTTGAGCAGGGCCAGGATGATGATCATCAGGGCGGTGACAGGATAGAAATTGAAGACCACAATGCTCAACGTCATGAAGAAGATGACCCGCAGGGTCTCGGCCACGCGGAAGGTGGCGTAGCTCTTCATGCGCTCGAAGATGCTGCGGGAGAGTTTGACCGCGTCGTTGATGACGGCCAGACCGGGCGTGGTGAGAATGATATCCGCGGCGGAGCGGGCCGCGTCGGTGGCGTTGGCCACGGCGATGCCGCAGTCCGCTTTCTTCAGCGCCGGCGCATCGTTGACGCCATCGCCGGTCATGGCCACGATGTGATCCGCCTTTTGTAGGGCCTTGACGATGAGGAACTTGTCCTCGGGCACCACCTCGGCGAAAATCTCGGTCTGCTCGATCTTCTCGATGATCTCCGATTCATGGGCGCTGACCAGGCCCTTGCTCAGGTTCTGCGTGTCGAAGCTCTCTTCGACCTCTTTCACCACCTCTTCCGCGAATTTGCGGGCCGCGTCCGTATCCGCGTCGGGGTGCAACTTCTTGTAGATGGCTTCGGCCAGGATTTCAGTGAGCAGGATGACGCCCTCGTTCTTGCTGCTGCGCAGCTCTTTGGAGCGCATGGCCGGGCCCGTCAGCCCCAACATGCGCCCGATCTCCCGGGCGATGGCGATATTGTCCCCGGTGATCATCTTCACCCGCACGCCGTGGGCGCGCAGGTCCTCGATGACGGCCTTGGAGTCGGGCCGCGGCGGGTCCAGCATGGGGATGAGGCCGATGAGCTCCACCTGATCGCCCACCTTTTTGGCCACGGCAAGGGTGCGATACCCTTTGCTGGCGAAATCGTCCACCATCTTCTCCAGCTTTGCCACCTGGTCTTCGGGCAATTTGGCCATCTCGATGACCACCTGCGGCGCGCCCTTGATGGCGACAAAGGTCTCATCGCCGCGCCTGATAACCGCCTCGGTGCGCTTGCGAATGGGATCGAAGGGCGTGAAGTGGGTTTGCTCGTACTCCTTCCAATCCAGATCAGGATATTTTTGCTTCAGATAGTTGTAAATGGCCATGTCGATGGGGTCCTGGTTTTCCAGTCTGGAAGCCAGCACGCCCATCAGCAGCAACTCCCGCTCGTCATGCCCATCGAAGACCGTGGGCTGGGTCACCTGCAGCTTGTTCTGGGTAAGCGTGCCCGTCTTGTCGCTGCACAGCACATCCACGCCCGCCAGCTCCTCGATGGCCACCAGACGGCTGACGATGGCCTGCCGCTTGGCCAGATTCAGCGCTCCCACGGCCATGACCACCGACAACACCGCGGGCATGGCCACAGGAATGGCCGCCACCGTCAGCACCAGGGCGAAACGGATCAACTCCAGAACCTCCTCGCCCCGATAAATTCCCACCATGACGATGAGGATCACCAGCGCCAGGGTGAGCAGGATGAGGTAATCTCCTACCTGAATCACCATCTTCTGGAAGTGGCTGCTCTCCTCCTGCTGGGCCTGGGCCACCAGAGCCGCCACCTGCGAGAAGTTCGTGTTCATCCCTGTGTTCACCACCACGGCCAGCATCTCGCCCTGCTTGACGATGGTGTTGGAGTATGCCACGTCGCCCGGCTTCTTGCTCACGGGCAGGGATTCACCGGTCAACGCAGACTGATCCACCTGAATGTAATCACCCTGGATCAATTTCACATCCGCGGGGATGATATCGCCGATCTTGAGTTTGATGATGTCGCCCGGCACCAGCTCTTTGGCCGGGATGGTCTTGAACTCGCCATCCCGCAGGACGATGGCCTGCTGAGCCAGCTTCTGCTTCAATGATTTCAACGCGCTCAACGCCCGGCCTTCCTGATAAAAATCCAGCCCGGCGTTGACCAGCAGCATGATGATAATGATGATGAAATCTTCCCATTTTTTGACCGCGGCGGAGAGGATGGCCGCCACCTCGATCATCCAGGGAATCGGGCCCCAAAAACGACGAAAGATGCGGTGCCACAGGGGCTCCTCCTTTTCTTCGATGGCGTTGGGGCCATAGTGCTGCAAGCGGTTGCGGGCATCTTCCGAGCTGAGGCCCTTTTGCGGGTCGGTTCCCAGCTCCCTCAGGGTTTCTTCAATGGATTGGTTTTTGTATGCGTCGGTTTTCTTCATGGATCATTCCTCCGGGGACAGCCTTTTCCTTTATTCTCACTTTCGCCAATGGATTTCGCAGTGACTTTCGTCACGGCCGATGAAAAAGCCCCTGCTTACATCGCCCCAAAACCAAAACGCATGCCATACAGCAGGATGGCGATCGCCAACGCCGTGAAGCCCATTGCCAGGAACGTGATGGTGAAGGTAAAGGGCGCTTGGGTTTGGCTGTCTGCCAGATAGAACTTGTAAGCGATCAGATTCGCCAGGGATGCGACGAGACTCCCAAAGCCGCCGGCATTGACGCCCCACAGCAACGCCTGCCAGTGAGGCGTAAACTCGGCGAACAAGAGGGCCGCGGGCACATTGCTGATGAACTGACTTGTCAGGGCAGATAGCAAAAAGATATGTCCGGCTTGGTGCAATTCAGCCGTCAACACCTGTCTCACATTGTCCGTGATCCCGAAAAAGAAAAGGAAAGTGACCAGAATCGCATAATCCACCCGCAAAGCCCGCCTGTCCAACGCGACCGCGGCCAGAATCACCAGCAAAACAATGAACAATGGCAGCACGTGCAGGATAGCGAGGATGAGGATGAGGAAAAGACCCCCAAATCCCCAGGCAATTCGGCGGATGGCGGGCAGAGATGTCCCAGCGGCAGCGCTGTTTTCCGTCTTCGCGATCAAAGCGGCGCCAGCCAGCAGTGCGAGGAATGTCAGCGAAAAGGGAGCAATGGCCGCCATAAAAGTCCAGGGAGGAATCTGATAGTGCCAGTAGAGGTACAGATTCTGCGGATTGCCGAAGGGCGTCAACGCAGACCCGGCGTTCGCGGCCAATGCTTCCAGGATTACGAGGATGTCCTTGCGCCTGATTTGTAGAGATAGCGTCAGGGGTACCATCACCACCAGGGCCGCGTCATTGGTCACCAGCATCGCCAGGAAAAACGTTCCCAGCACCAGTTTCAGGGGAATGGCCCGACCTTGCTCGATCCGGCGGGCGATATTGGCGATGAGACCGCTCTCTTGCAGCCCTTTCACCGTTACAAACAGGGCGAAAAGGATGAGAAGCACGCCCAGCTCATCTTCCGAAAAGCGCGGCAGACGCATGGTCAGCAGCGAAGTCAGGGCCAGGCCGACGCCCGATGCAATCAGCAGCCACTCTTTCAACACAAAATCGATAAAGCCGCACTTTTCTCGCAATTCGGTCATGGGAGGAAGGTTATCCGCCGTTGTTGATGGTCTAAAGGACAGCTTTTCGTAAATAAGTTTCGGTTTTGAAACGGCATTCCGACGACCGAAGGGAGGAGCGGAATCATGCGGATTCACTCTCTTCCTGACCAGGTTGAGGTGGGCGATATGACACGGTTATCATACATCCTCACCCCGCTTTAATCATATAAGGAATCTAACCCGAAGGGCGCTTTGCTCCCTCGGAATGCAGCATGGTGGGATTCATCGAAAACAAGTTGGCAGACAGCGAGTCGCAAGTTTTCTATGCAGCGCAACCTGCCACCCCTATCGCCAGATATCCGCGTAAGGGAACTCGCCACGCAGAAGCTTGCCTTCCGCGAAGCGGGAAAAGGCGAAGGGGCGGATATCCACGGTGTGGGGCTCGCCATCCACCATCCATTCGGCCATGCACAGGCCCACGGCGGGCCCGATCTTGAAGCCCGTGCCGCTATGCCCGCAATCCAGCCAGAAGCCCTCGGGCCCGGCCGGGCCCAGGATGGCGCGCTGATCGTCAGACAGGCCATCGTAGCCGGTGTGGGCGCTGTGCAGCGAACCCTCTTCCATGACGGGAATGCGGCGGCAGATGTGCTCCACGGCTCGCTCCACATAGCCAGGATGCGCATGATCCGCGTCGCTGTCCGGGTCTTCGCCCAAGGGGTTGCCCTTCTCCAGCCCTACCAGGGTGAGGCCGCCCTGCTCGGGTCGGAAATACATTTCGTTGATGTCGTCGATGACGGTGGGATGGCTGGGCCCGATGACTTTCGGGCGGCGGATGAACATGACGTCGTGGCTCCAGGTGGTCATGGGCAACTCCAGGCCCACCATGTGCCCGATGCGATCCGCCCATGCACCCGCTGCATTCACCACGGCGGCCGCATGAAATTCGGCTCCGTCCGCGGTTTTCACCCCCAGCACCCGGCTGCCGTCGGAGCTGGTGAGCACATCGGCCACCTGCACGCCCGTCTTCAAGCCTGCGCCCCGCTCGCGGGCCGCGTTCATCAGGCTCATGGTCGTGGCGGGCGGGTCTGCGTAGCCTGACTCAGGCTCGTATGCAGCCACATTGAAGTCCTCGGTGAGCATATAAGGCGCCAGGCGCTTGACGTCGTCCGGAGTCACCAGCAGGGTGGGAATGCCGATCTCCTGCTGCACTCGCACATTGGCCCGCAGGTTGTCCTCATATTCGGGCTGCACGAACCGCAAAAATCCCGTGCGCACGAATCCGCAATCGCCGCCTACCATCTCCTCCCAATTGCGGAAATACTGAAACGACTGCCACACCAGCTCCGACTCCAGTCGCAGGTCATAGTGCATGCGCACCAGACCGCTGGAGCGCCCGGTTGCGCCCGCGGCCACGAATTTCTTTTCCAGCACCAGGACTTGCACTCCGCGCTGCGCCAGATGGAAGGCCAGGCTGGCGCCGTGAATGCCGCCGCCAATGATGATGACGTCCGTTGTTTGAGTCATGAACCGCCTCCTGAGTTCGAGTGAGAGAAAGCAACTACTCACGTAGCGAGGTCAAAAACCACAAAGACACGACGACACGAAGCGCGAAGGGGAAAAGTGGCAGGTAGCAGGTGGCAAGTGGCGGATGAAAAACGTCGCTGCCAGAAGAACTTGCCGCTTGCAACTTGCAAACCTGCATTCTTTTCGTCCCCTCCCCTGAGCGTAGCTTGGGGGAGCCGGAGGGGGTCGAGCCTTCGTGGCAAGGCGTTTTCGAGGTCGAATCAGGTTACCTGAGCAGTTACAGAGAAATGGAAAATTGCGCTATGTGGACTTTACCACTGGTCGGGTTGCGGGTCAAGAGAAGGACGGGCATTACGCCATCCTCGACACCCGCACCAGCGGCGTCATCTTCGGCCAGTTCACCGAGGCCGCGGGTGAAGAGGCGCTGGAGATGACGATGGCCTGATGCGGTGACCTGACAGGTCCCATCCCGCGTCCTCGTCCCGTCGGGTCCGCCCGCAAGCGCGATGGAGAAGGGACGCGAACAGGCGCATGGGGACCTGTCAGGTCTGGCAAAACGCGGACAACCATGCTTCCAGGCCCGCGGCCCGACACTCCCAACTGAGGCGGGGCGCTGCAGCGAAAACCGCCCGGCTGAGGCGGCCGCGAGCCGATGCGTCCGTCAGCAGAAGCTGGAGCCGGGCGATCAACGTGTCCTCGTTCGGGGCGGGCTCCCCGCCCGCCTCGCGCACCAGCGCGCCATACTCCCCCACATCCAGCGTCAGCGAGGGGACGCCCTGCGCCAGACAGTCGAGCGCCCTGGCCGGGCTTTTGGCCTGGACCAGGGGCTTTTTGTTGGGCAGGAAGAGGCAGACCGCAGCTGAGCGGATGGTCTGGACATAGCGGTCGGGGGGGAGCCAGCCCAAGATGCGGGCGTTGGGCACGGGGAAGGGGGGACGCCAGCCGCCCGCGATGAGCAATTCGGCCTGGGGGACGCGGGCGCTCACCTGTGCCCAGACGCGGGTCAGCATCCCCGCATCCGCATCATGCCCGCGCGTAAGCAGGAGCGCGTGCGGGAGGTTGGCTTCCACCGGGGCGCGGGTCGCCGCGGGTGTGAGACCGTTGGGAAGATAGTAAGGCATGGGAGAAGGAAAGCGCTTCAGCGCGTCCGCACGGCCCAAGACCTCGGAGGTCCGCTGAGACCTCCGAGGTCTCCATGGCGACCAATGGGCCTGCAGAAAGCGGGAGGCGACGGTAACGCCCATGGCGTCGCGGATGAGCTCGCGCTCCTGGCGGGTCAGCAGTCGGGCGAGAAGCCGATTCCGCCCCGTTTCCTCCATCCAGGCCACTTCCAGATCATCCACATCCACCACCACCCGCCTGTCCCGCCGCATCCACCAGCGCCCGACCCAGCCCGCATAGCCCAACCCCTTGCTCACGATCAACGCGTCCGGCCCAAACGCCTCCACCTCCCGCCGCAGTCGTCCCAAAAGCGCCGGATACGCTCCCCGCCACCCCACTCCCAGCTCCGGCGTCATCACCTTCACCGCCTCCGCTCCCCACGGTCCGCCCTCCGACTTCTGACCTCTGACCCCTGCCCCCTGACCTCTGACTTCCTCGGGGCAATCCCACGCCGGGATGAGCAGCGCTGTCTCATGCCCGCGGGCGGCCAGGGCTCGGGCCAGCGGCAGCAGCCGACTACCCACGGTCCCCCGTCGGCAGCGTCCGAATGGAGCAAGAATGAGGAAACGCATGGTCCCTCACCGCTGGATACCGCGGGCGGCAAGTCCGATTGCGCACATCACTCCACCGTCACGCTCTTGGCCAGATTGCGGGGCTGGTCCACGTCCGCACCCCGCCACACCGCGATGTGATAGGCGAAAAGCTGGAGAGGAACCACGGTGAGGATGGGCAGCAACCAGGGCGACGCCTCGGGCACGACGATGAGGTCATCGGCCTTCTCGGCGATGACGCGGTCGCCCGGATTCACCATAGCGATGACTTTGCCCCGCCGGGCCTTCACCTGCTCCACCTGACTCACCATCTTCTCGTAAACGCCATCGCGCGGGGCCAGCGCCACAGTGGGCATGGTCTCGTCGATGAGGGCGATGGGCCCGTGCTTCATCTCCCCCGCGGGATACCCCTCCGCATGGATATAGCTGATCTCCTTCAACTTCAGCGCCCCCTCCAGGGCGATGGGATATTGCAATCCCCGGCCCAGATAGAGGAAATCCTCGTAGTTGGCGTAGGCAATGCCCAACTTACGGATTTCCTCATCCCTGGCCAGCACGTCTCCCAGCTTTTGCGGCAGCAACGCCAGCTCGTGCGCCAGCGCCAGCGACGCGTCCTGGTCCAGCAGGCCCCGCTGTTGGGCCAGGAACATGGCCAGGAGGAGCTGGTCTACCACGGACGAGGTGAACGCTTTGGTGCTGGCCACGCCGATCTCGGGCCCGGCCTGCATGTAGATGACGCCATCGGCCACGCGCGCGGCCTGCGACCCCACCGCGTTGACGATGGAGAGCAGGAACGCGCGCTGGCGGCGGGCCTCCTCCATCGCGGCCAGGGTGTCCACCGTCTCGCCCGACTGGGTGATGGCGATGAACAGGGTGCGGTCGTCCAAGATGGGCTCCCGATAGCGGTATTCGGAGCCGTAATCCACCTCCACGGGCAGGCGGGCCAGGCGTTCGATATAGAACTTGCCCATCAGGCCCGAGTAGTAGGACGTGCCGCAGGCCACGATGGTCACCCGGTCGATGCGTTGGACGATCTCGGGCGTGAGGTTGGCTCCGGGCAGGGTGACCTCGCCCGTGACGAAGTCGATGCGCCCGCGGATCGTATCGGTGAGCGCGTTGGGCTGGTCGAAGATCTCCTTTTGCATGAAGTGGCGGTAGGGCCCTTTGGCCGCGGACACCGGGTCCCAGGGGATGGCGATGATCTCCTTGCCGGGGATGGGCTCGCCCTCCAGCGTACTGAAGGCCGCGCCCTCGCGGGTGACCACAGCCATCTCCCGATTTTCGAGGAAGGACATGCGCCGGGTGTGTTCGAGGATAGCAGGGATATCGGAGGCCAGGAACATTTCGTCCTCGCCGTGCCCCACGACCACCGCGCCCGCGTTACCCAGGCGGGCGGCGATGAGCCGGTCGGGCTCGTAGGTGCTGAGAACGACCACCGCGGACGGGCCATGCAACAGGCTTAGCGCCCGCCTCACCGCCTCTTCCAGGTCCTCGGTCTGGGTGAATTCCCGGTGGATGAGCTGGACGATGACCTCGGTGTCGGTGTCCGAGGCGAATTCGTATCCCTGGCTCATCAACTCCTCTCGCAGGGGCAGGAAGTTCTCCACGATGCCGTTCTGCACCACGACGATGCGCCCGTCTTTGGCCCGGTGGGGATGGGCGTTGTAGGCGGTGGGCGGGCCGTGGGTGGCCCATCGCGTGTGTCCGATGCCGATATGCCCGTTGGTGGGCGCTTCGGCCACGCGCTGACGCAGGTTGCTGAGCTTGCCCGCGTCCCGGCGGATCTCGATCTCGTTCCGGTTGTTGATGATGGCCAGGCCCGCGGAATCGTACCCGCGGTATTCCAGCCGTTGTAAGCCTTCGAGGATGATGGGGGTGGCCTCTCTCGGTCCGATATAACCAACAATGCCGCACATGGAAGTGGCTCCTTGTTCGGAAAACAGTGTGATTTGCAAACGCTCGCCAGCCCAACGTTGGGCGAGGCGACAACGGGCGTCAAACATCAAACATCATGCGTCATGTCCTGACGTTTGACGAAGTCGGTTTGCCGCGCGAACGCGGGGAAACGCCCGTGCAGGCGCGACCGGGGTCCTGGATCTTGACTTCTGCCACTGCCCCTTCCCTTGTCCCGCGGTCGCCCGTGGGCTTTCGGGTGAGACTTTGCGCGTTCCCATGACGTCCGGTGGTGGCTGCACCGGGAAGGCATCCGCCGATCTCTCGATTTTCCCACTGGCCCGAGCCAGGGTTAGGCCGCCCTTGCGGACGACAACCTTCTCCTCGTCAACTGCGCCGCCCCTTGCGGGCGCAGTCCAGGCGCTGCGTCATGGTGGTTGGGAACGTAGGTTACATGTTCGGGTCAGGCCATAAACAAGCCTCCATTCAGTAGTGAAGAGTAAAGATTAGCATCTTATCAGTGACATTTTAGCCCGCTGAGCTAAAAGTTACACAGAGCTCACAGAGCTGCTTTGGAGCTTCACAGAGATTCATTGATTATTTTTTCTCTGTGTAACTCTGTGTTCCTTCCTGGTTCCAGCCTGTCCGGGTTAGGATTGAGGATAGGAGGATTATAGAGGAAGGACGGGGGATTGGCAAACCGCATCGCGTCCGTATGACAGGCTATTGGCCTGGTAGGCCGAGAACGGGGCAGTGAGCGCCCCCAGCTCCGGTTTCCCGGTCTACCGGTCTTCGGGTTTCCTGGTTTCCCCATCCTGTTTTCCAGGCAACGTGAACCAGAAGCGCGCGCCCTGGCCCGGTTCACTCGCCACGCCGATCTCGCCGCCGTGGGCCTCGACGATGCGTTTGGCGATGGCCAGGCCCAGGCCCGACCCGCCCGTGGCGTGGCTACGCGACTTCTCGCCCCGATAGAACTGGTCGAAAATGTAGGGGAGGTCGTCGGCCGCGATGCCCTCGCCCGTATCGATAACCTCCACCAGCGTGACTGACCCCTGCCGTCGGGCCTGCACCCGCATGTCGCCGCCCGTGGGCGTGTGACGGATTGCGTTGGCGATGAGATTCGCCAGCACCCGCTCGATCTTCTGTACATCCACCCGCACCAGGTCGGGACCAGCCGCCGAGTGGCCCGAAAGCGCCACGCCCTGGCGCGCAGCCGCCTCCGCGAAGCGGTTAACCGTGTCCGAAATGAGGTCGTTCAGATCCACCGGCTGCAAACTCAGCTCCAGCGCGCCCGCGTCGAACTGGGCCAGGTCGAAGAGATCGTCGATGAGCAGGGAGAGGGATTGGATATCCCGCTGGGCTGTGCGCAGATAGCGCTGCTGCATAGCCGGTTCCTCCACCAAGCCGTCGGCCAGGGCTTCAATCAGGGCCTGGATGGAGGCCAGGGGTGTGCGCAGGTCGTGGCCCGCCCAGGCGATGAGATTGCGCCGCATTTGGTCTAACTCCCGCTGCTTGCGGTCGGCTTCTTGCAGGCGCTGGGCCATGAGATTGAAAGTGCGGGCCAGCTCCGTCACCTCGTTGGAGCCCCGCTCCGGCGCCCGCACGTCGTAACGTCCGCGGGCGATGGCTCGGGCCGCGTCGTTCAGCTCCCGAATGTAATCGGCCACTGCGGTGGCGAAGAAATATCCCAGCGACATGGCAATGCCCCCGGCGAAGATGAGCAGCACCGTGGCCAGAAGCAAATCGTGTGCGCTGGCGAACATGAGCCGGGCCGTGAGCCACACGTTGAGAAAGGTGAGGATGCTGGCCAGGGCGTAGCCGCCCATGAGCAGCCAGCTAATGTGCGGGGCCTTCTGGGCCAGGCCCGTGCGGTAGGCCACATACCCGGCCAGGATGGAGATGCCCGCGGTGATGCTCAGGAACAGCGCCATGGCCCGAAAATCGGCCACGGGCGGCTGCATGAGGAGCCAAAACAGCCCCAGGGCGATGATCATCGTCAGGATCACGCCCGCGATGAAGCGCAGGGTCAGGGAGGTCGAACGGGTGTGGGTGGAGGTAGTGAGGGTAGAGTGCATGGCTGGTAAGAAGTATTCAGTGTTCAGTAATCAGTTGTCAGAAGAATGGGGCCGACTCCGGACTGTGGACTCCGTACTTCGGACTCCTGGCTAAGGTTCGAACTTGTAGCCTACGCCCCAGACGGTGAGGATATAGCGGGGTTTGGAGGGGTCAGGTTCGATTTTCTCGCGCAGGCGGCGTACGTGCACCGTCACCGTGCTGGGGTCGATGAACTCGTTCACGCCCCAGACCAGATCGAGAAGCTGGTCGCGGTTGAAAACCTGGCGGGGATGCCTGACCAGCAGATGGAGCAAGTCGAACTCGCGGGCGGTCAGGGTCACCTCCTGGCCGCGGGCGTGCACCTGCCGCGTGTTGGAATCGATGACCAGGCCCTCGAATTCCAGGACGCGCTGGGCCTGCACAGGGGAACTGGACGCGCCCTGGGTGCGACGCAGCACGGCCCGCACCCGGCTTACCAGTTCTCTGGGACTGAAGGGCTTGACCACGTAATCGTCCGCCCCCATCTCGAAACCCAACACCCGGTCGGTCTCCTCCCGCCGGGCCGTAAGCATGATGATGGGCGTGTCGCTGCGGGCCCGCAGCCAGCGCGTGATCTCCAGCCCGTCCACGCCGGGCAGCATCAGGTCCAGCACCACGAGATCGGGCATCTCTCGGGCGAGATAATCCAGCGCGGCCGCGCCATCGCCCAACACATCCACCCGATAGCCCGCGCGCTGCAAATAGAGGCGGGTCACCTCGGCGATGCTCGGTTCATCTTCTACAACTAGAATCAAAGGTGGCGTCGTCATGATCTCAGTGAAAAGGGAAATCCTTACGGAAGCATTACAGGCCGGGAACGTAAGGGAATCGTAAGGAATCCGTCGCAAGTCTGTAAGATGCGTGGGCGAAAGTGAGGATGACGGGCGCTGCTGGCCCGAGCTCACCCCCCGCTCAAAAGGAATGCAACCATGAAAAAACGACTGCTACTCACCCTTATTGTACTACTGACCGCCGTTATCGTCATCTCGGCCTGCTCCCGGGCCCAGGAGCCCGCCCCAACCCCCACGCCCGCAGCCATGACCGACGACGCCATGAACAAAACAGACGACATGAGCAAGGATGACAGCATGGCTTCCGACGAATCCATGGAAAAGAATGATGAGGTTATGGGATCGGATGACACCATGAAAAAGGAAGAGGGCGACATGAGCTCCGATGAGAGCATGGAAAAGAAGGACGACGGCATGAGCTCTGAGGACGCCATGATGCAGGCGGCCCTTACCCTGACCTTCGCCAACCTGCCGAATCTGGGCCCCGACTGGGCCTATGAAGGCTGGCTCATCGTCGATGGCAAACCTGTCACCACCGGCGTCTTCACCGTGGATGATCACGGCATGGCCAGCGCCGCCGAATTCCCGGTGGACGCCCACGCCCTGAAGAACGCCACCGCCTTCGTTCTCACCATCGAACCCAGCCCCGACGACGATCCTGCGCCCAATGCCATCCACATCATCGGCGGCGATTTCGACGGCGACGCCGCGGCCCTGACCGTAAGCCATCCCCTGGCTCTGGGCGTCGATTTCGACGGCGTGAACGTCTCCTACATCCTGGGCGCGCCCTCCAGCGAGAACGCCAAAGCAGACTACAAGAAGGGCATCTGGTGGCCCGGCCTGAACCTGCCCCAGCTGCCTCAGGGCTGGGTATACGAAGGTTGGGTGGCTGGCCCCGACGGCCCCATCTCCACCGGGCGCTTCACCTCGGGCGATATGGCCGACAGCGACGGCAACGGTCCCATGGCCGGTCCCAAGTCGGGCCCCAGCTTCCCCGGCCAGGACTTCATCAACCCGCCCATCGATCTCACCGCCGGCTACGCGGCCGTCATTAGCATCGAACCTGACCCCGACAACAGCCCCCTGCCCTTCTCGCTGAAACCTTTCATCGACGAAACCATCGACGACGTGAGCGACCACGGCTCCCAGGACATGGAAACCCGCACCGACGCCTTCCCCACGGGCCAGGCGCAGCGTTGACACTGTCTCAACGTCAGCCGCTCATGGCGTCTGAACACTGAAAACTGAACACTGAACGCTGTTTTGCCCCTCGCCCCAGGTTGTGGCACAATGCCGGAGCTATGGCCCGTCATTGGAAGACGCTTCTCAAAGTCGCCATCAGCCTGGGGCTGATTCTTTTTCTCCTCACTCGCATCGACCTGGCTGCGCTGGGGAGCGTGCTCGCCCACGCCAATCCCTGGTGGGTGACCGCAACCATCCTCCTCTTCGCCCTCAGCATCCTGCTGCGCACCCTGCGCTGGGGCGTGCTGGTTCAGGCCCGGGGCATGGCCGTGGGCTTCTGGAGCCTGGCCCGTTGGTACTACATCGGAGCCTTCTTCAACACCCTGCTCCCCACCGGCTTCGGCGGCGACGTGGTGAAATCGGTCTATCTGTCCAAGGCCACGGACGATGCCGGGGGCGCGGTGGGCACGGTCGTGCAGGACAGGCTGCTGGGCATCCTCGTCCTCCTGGGCATCGGCGCCTTGGCTGCGCCTTTCAGCCGGGCCGATATCCATCCGCTGGTTTTACTATTCATCCTGCTGGCGTTCTTTGGCGGCGTCGCGGCATTCTGGCTGCTGCGACAACGCACGCTGATCCGCTGGCTGCGCGGTCATGTGCTACGGTTGCTGCCCGGCGGCCTCAGCCAACGTCTGGCCGCCATGCAAAGCCTGCGCTCCCTCTACGACGCCCTTCAGGATTATGACAACTCCACCCTGGCCCAAGCCGTGGGCATGTCCCTTATCTTCAACGCCTCCTGGATTCTCATCAACATCACTGCGGGCCTGGCCGTGGGCATTCAGGCAAGCCTGGTCGATTATCTCGTGTTCACGCCCCTGGTCTCCCTGGCGCTGCTTCTACCCTCCATCGGCGGCATTGGCGTCAGGGAGCTGAGCTATGTGGGGTTGTATACACAGGTCGGAGCCGCGCCTGAACAAGCCATCGCCATGTCGCTGATCATCTACCTGGCCACCGTCCTCACGGGCCTCCTCGGCGGCTTGCTTTTGCTGCTTTGAAAATAGGACTAGGGAACGCAGATGACGCAGATTGAAACGGATGAACGCAGATAAAAAGAAAAAATGTAACTGCTAACGTACTCGACTTTAGGTCGTAAGAAGCCACGAAGGCTCGAAGTTTTACGAAGACACGAAGGAAAAATAAAGAAGAAGGCTTCGCTCCTTCGTTCTCTTCGTGTCTTCGTGGCAAAAAGTGGTGTCGCGACCTTAGTAGTTACGAAAAAATCTGTGAAAATCATCTGCGAAAATCAGCGTCGCATCCGCGTTATCAGCGTTCTCCTTTTCATCCGTATCGGCCCTGAAACGCCAAGGAAAGGAAACAGCATGATCCGAACCGTCTTCATGGGAACACCCGACATCGCGGTTCCCTCCCTCCAGGCCCTGCTGGCTCACCCCGACTTCGACATCGTGGGCGTGGTCACCCAGCCCGACCGCAGGGCGGGGCGCGGGCGCAAGCTGAAGCTCTCGCCCATCAAAGAGGCGGCTCTGGCCGCGGGCGTCGAAACCATTCTTCAACCCGCGCGGCTGCGCGACCCCGAGGCCTTCCACGCCCTGGCTGCGCTGCAACCCGACCTCATCGTCGTGGCCGCCTATGGCCAGATCCTGCGGCCCAACGTGCTTGCCCTGCCCAAACATGGCTGCATCAACGTCCACGCCTCCCTGCTGCCCCGCTGGCGAGGCGCTTCCCCCATCACCGCGGCCATCCTCGCCGGCGACCCCCTCACCGGCGTCACCATCATGCAGATGGATGAAGGCATGGACACGGGGCCCATCCTCAGCCAGCGGGCCGAGCCCATCCGCCCGAAGGACACCACCGGCAGCCTGGACCAGCGCCTGGGCGCGTTGGGCGCGGATCTGCTCATGGAGACCTTGCCCTGCTATCTCGAAGGCAAAATTCAGCCCAAACCGCAGCCCGCGGAGGGCGTCGCTCTCTGCCGGTTGGTGAAGAAGGAGCACGCCCGCATCGACTGGACCCGGCCCGCGGTCGAGATCGAGCGCATGGTGCGGGCCTACCAGCCCTGGCCGGGCGCTTTCACCACATGGGCGGACCAGCCCCTGAAGATCGGGGCCGCGTCCGTGGCCGAGGGCGAAGCGGAGCCGGGCCGGGTCATCGCCTGGGGCAAGCAGGCCGCGGTGGGGACGGGCCAGGGCCTGCTGGTCATCGAAAAGGCGCAACTGCCGGGCAAGAAGATGCTGCCCATGGACGCGTTCTTACGCGGGCGACCCGACTTTATCGGCGCAAAGCTTGGGAATTGAGTGATGCGTTTACAGCGTTGGATGCTGGAGTATTTTCGTGATTTTGGACGTGTAGTGATTGACTATACGCAACACTATACCCTCTCCCTCCTCACGCTCACCAGTCTCCTGGTGATGCTCCTTTTCTCGCCCGCGCTCGCCGCCCAAGCCCTTCTTTCATCTCCGCCATCGCCTTCCCCTGCGATACAGGTCTCGGCCTGGATGCCCACCTCCTGGGATGGCGAAAGCGCGCGGGCGTCTTTCCGCGCCCATGCGAATCAGCTCAACGCGATCAGTCCCTTCTGGTACGGGGTGAGCACGAACGGCGCGCTCGTTCCCCTGCAAGGTGCGCGGAACGCCTCCCTGCTGCGGGAGGCCCGCCTCGCGGGCGTACGCGTCATCCCCACCATCAGCAATCAATACAACGGCGACCTCATCCACACCATCCTCACTGACGACGCCCTGGCCGCATTCCACCGCCAGACCATCGTGGATGAGGTCATTCAATACGATTTCGATGGCATCGATCTGGACTACGAGGGCCTGCTGGCCGAGGACAAGGACCGCTTTTCAGCCTGGGTGCAGGCCTTGGCCGACGATCTCCACGCCCGCGACAAACGCCTCACCACCACCATCCAGCCCAAAACCTTCGACGCAGCGGGCTGGGACGGGCCGGGCGCACAGGATTATCGGGCGCTGGCCGCGGCCGCGGACGAGTTGCGCATCATGACCTATGGCTGGTGCTGGCGGACGGGCTGCATCGGCAGCGACCCGCCCGGCCCCATCGCGCCCATCCACTGGATACAGCGAGTCATTGATTACGCCAAATCCCAGGCCCCGGCCAGCAAGCTCGTCCTGGGCGTCCACCTCTACGGTTACGACTGGTGGGACGAGAGTAAACCCCTGTTTCTGCCGCTGGAGCTTGCCGATATGACGGGCCAGGCCCTGGTGTGGCAGGAGGCGGAAGCCCTGCGGCAGGAGCATGATGCGAATCTGCAATGGTGGGAGGAAGATGATCGGGGTCTCGTACGGGAGCCCTGGTTCAGCTATGGAGATGGGGATCATACGGTCGTGTTCGCCAATGCAGACAGCGTGGCCGCGCGGACGCAACTGGCCGCGGACGCGGGCCTGCGGGGGGTCGTCCTATGGCGGCTGGGGGGCGAAGACCCGGCGCTGTGGCAGCGGCTGCCGACGCGCGAGCATCGGACCTATCTGCCCATATGGTACGGGAAATAGCAGTCGGACCGGGCAATAGCTCGCCGATACGTACGAAAAAAGGAACACCGATAACCCGGATGCCACGGATTTCCGCGGATTTTTAATAAGGATACCGTCAGTTCATAACGGGCTCTAGGCCAACCGGCGCTGCCCGCGAGGCCGGCCCGAACTCTTGATGTGATAAATCTGACTGAAGGAGTCATCGGCCAGGCGGGTGAAGATGCGCGGCGCCGCGTTCTGCAATTCCTTCAGCTCCCGGTCGGAGGTGGTCATCGTGTAGACCGTGGGTTTGCGGGAGAGATAGCGGTAATCCACCAGTTGGAAGAGCTTCTCCGCAGCCCACGCCGAACTCATGCGTGGATTGAGATCGTCCAGGATGAGCATGGGGGCTTCCTTGATTTGCTCGAAGCGCACCAGCAGGGAGAGATCGGAATTGGCGCCCATGGTCGCCCGCAGGAAGTCCATGAGCCGGGGCATGGAGATGAACAGCACCTCCGGCTGGAACATGCGCACATGGTTGGCGATGGCCGCGGCCAGATGGGTCTTGCCCACGCCCGGTTTGCCGATGAAGGTGAGCCAGCCTTCGGGCCGTTCCGCGTAGCGGATGGCCGCGTTGCGCACGTTGATCAGGTTCTGACGCAGGTCCTCGCGACCCGCTTTGGGGATGAAGAAATTCTCGAAAGTCTGGCCTTCGTGCAGGTGCAGCTCGCTGAGCTCCACCAGATTGTCGATATATCCGCCCCCGCGGTAATCTGCAGCCAGGATGCGGTGATGCTCCACCAGGTCCACGTCCAGCAGGCGGGAGCGGATGCGGGCTTCCAGCGCGGAGAGGGGTCGGTTCGTGGTGATGACCGTGGGCAGGCGGCGCAGGTAGCGGTGGTTGAGGAGCTGGAAGAGTTTTTCCTGCGCCCAGGGCGTGGCGCTCTCCGCGCCCAGGTCGTCCAGAATGAGCAGGGGCGCGTTCTTCAGGCGATCGAACAGTTCGTCATAGGTCTCGGGGCTGGTGGGACTGAAGCTGGCCCGGAGGTGGTCCAGCAGGTCGGGAGCGAGGATGAAGAGGGCCTCGCCCCCGCGGGCGATGACCTCGTTGCCGATGGCCGCGGCCAGGTGCGTCTTGCCCACGCCGTAGCCGCCCGAGAGCAGCAGCCAGCCCTGCGGCTCCTCCGCGAAGCGCCGCGCGGCCTCGTATGCGGCCCGGATCGTCTTCCGCCGTTCGGGCGTCAGGCCCACGCCCTCGGGATGGAAGGCGTCAAAGGTCATGCGCTCCAGCATCTCCATGCTGCCCAACGCGTTCATCTGGCGCTTGCGGCGGGCCTGGATTTTGGGCAGCGCGCATTTGCAAGGGATGGCCTTGCCGAAGTCGGGATGCCCCACCGGCACCTCCCTCACGAAGAAGCCGATGCCGTGGCAGATGGGGCAGTTGGGGTCGCCCAGACGGCCGCTGGCGACCTGGTCGGGGTCATTCATGGATGAGGAGTCCGAGGTCGTCATCGCCATCCCCGACGTCGCTTGCGGCAAGAGGTTTTCCAGTTTGTGCGGGCGTGTCTTTGCCATATTGGGCCCAGTTTCTGAGGATGGAATGAATGTAGGACCAGCTTCGTTTGTTGCGCTCCACGGCCAGGCTGAACGCGTCCCGAATCCACGCCTCGGGATAATCGCGCTCGGCCTGGAGCAGTTTTTCCGCCAGCATGGGCGTCACCATGCCGATATTTTGCTCGTAGAGGGTGAAAATGTTGGGGCGCTCCTTCTCCAGGCCCACAACCACGTCGTCGATATCATGGATGAGGCCCGTGAAATCGCCTTTGCGCAGGCGCTGCACCGCGGCCCGGCCTTTGGGCGAGTTCAGGAAATACCAGGTTTCCTTGCGTCCGCCCCGCTTGACCTCGATTTCGATGAGGACGCCGCGTTGGGCCGCGCGGGCGAAGGCTTCCCGGGCGACTTCCTCCTGCGCCTCCGGGCCCGCGCCCAGGCCCGACAGGTAGAGCAGGTCGGCCAGGGCGTCATCCAGCCGCACATAGCGCACGTCCCCCTCGCCCTGGCTCA
>Ga0256832_1000362_pt1 | contig 28480 bp, 23 predicted proteins | sample 134614metaG_FD_190534 | JGI IMG/M metagenome (GOLD analysis project Ga0256832, IMG submission 190534) | Hydrothermal vent microbial communities from Lau Basin, Pacific Ocean - 134-614 | ecosystem: Environmental > Aquatic > Marine > Hydrothermal vents | place: Pacific Ocean: Lau Basin | collected...
CTGAAAGTGTTTTGGGTTAAGAAAGGTAGTTTCAATTCGGGGGCAAGGTCGGCTCTTTTGGGGAGCAAAAAAAGGACAGTCTGTGGGATATGTTTACCTCGTTGGGCGAGCGTTGGGCGAGCTTCAGCTCGCCCCTAAGTACCGTGGGCTTCAGCCCACGCCATAAAAAACGTAAAAAAAAGAGGGCGACCAAAAGCCGCCCTCTCTTAAAGCATAAGCGCATAGCGCTTTACTGCTTCACCACCTTACGGCTGATGTGTTGTCCGTCTATTTCGAGATAGAGGATGTAGAAGCCGGCGGGCAGTTCTCCCAGTTCGATTTGGGAGACGGCGCCTTTGGCGCTGAGCCGGACGCGTCCGGTGAGGTCGCGCAACTCGAGGCGGTCGAAGTTTTGTGCTCCGGCGATGGAGAGGGTGTTGCGGGTAGGATTTGGCGAAAGCCTGATAGCTCCTGCCCATGCGGGTTCATCGGTGCTGAGAATCATTTCCAGGTCGTCGGGATAGCGGGGGAAGAATTGGTAGCCGCTGTCGCAGTCGCCCTGGTTGTCATACTGCCCGCCGAGGCCCATGGCGTGGAAGTCGTAGTCGGGAGCCGGCATAGAGGAGAGCTCGGTGGCATCGTCTATGCGCATGGTGTAGGTGTTGGTGCCGTCGGTAACATCTACGTTGAAGCTGGAGCCGTCGCCTGCCCACTGAGCGGGGTCCACGAGCTGGAGGTTTTCGATGCGAATGAGCTCGGACTCGTGGCTTTCATCCAGGGCGCCGGTAACGAGGATGGGCGTTGCCAGGCTGTTGCCGGAGGAGACCATCCAGAGGGTGTCGGGAGAGATTTGGGTCAGGCAGTTGAATTGGGAGATGACGCCTTGAACGACGACTTCATCGCCTTCCTGTACGGTGTAGCCGAAGTCGTTGCTGCTGAAGAGCGAGATGCCGCCGGTGCCGTCTATGAAGACAAACTGGATGTTGTTGTTGTCCTGGAAGTCTATACCGTGTACGATGCCCTGGAGTTGGCAGCTTACGCCGATGGAATCGGGCATGCCCGTGGCATCTACGGTGGTTACGGTGGCGATGTCATAGGCGGGGTAGGAGCCCGGGCAGGTGACGGTGATGTTTACGGTGGCGGTATCGCAGGAGGGGATGCTGTTGTCGCAGACTTCGTAAGTGAAGCTGTCGTCTCCGCAGAAATCCGCGTCGGGGGTGTAGGTAAAGACTCCGTTGAGGGCATCGGATACGCTGCCGTTGGCGGGCATGCTGAGGGCGACAACGGAAGAGGCCGTGCCATTGGGCAGGAAGTCGTTGTCCAGTACATTGATATCAACGGGGTGGTTGATGTCTGTGGAGGCATTGTCATCTGCGGCGATGACGTTTTGGGGAGGCATGAGGGAGTAGGTGCCGATGGGTACCGGTGTGGCGGCGGTGGCATTGGTCGTCTCGCCATCGAGGGCATTGGGGCCGCCGAAGTACCAGTTGGCCAGTACAAAGGTGGAGCCATCGGGGCCGGTGCCATCTACGCGATAGGCCCAGGAGTCGAGGTACTCCCAGGGCTGGCCGGTGCCGTCGGTGTTGATGTCGCCGAAGACGTCAATGACCTGGCCATTCATAAAGAGCTCGATGGCGTCATCGCCATTGATATTGACCGAGCCGTTGTCGGTATCGGTGAAGTCGGGAGAGAAGCCGAAGAAAGCCACGAAGGCGGCCGAGTCGGCTGTGAGGTAGAGGTAGTCGCCTGCGGAGGCGGAGACTGCGGGGAAGGTAAACTCCTCGCCATCGGAGCCCTGGCCGTTGTTGGCCGAGCCGATGCCATAGATGCTGAGGTCGCTGATGTCGTTGAGCACGTAAAGTTCTACGCCTTTGGGCTGGCCGCCGCTGAGCGGGCCGTCGAAGACAGCGGTGAGGATGAGATCGGGCGTTGTCGGAGCGGCCTCCACGACGATGGTGCCCGTCATGCCGAGGCCTGCGTGCGGGTCGCACTGGTAGTTGTAGGTGCCCGGCGTGTTGAAAGTGTGGGAAAAGGTCCAGGGAGCCGGAGCTGCATTGCCGCTGAAGAAGCCTTCGGGATTGTCGGGAAAGGTCGCCTGGGAACCGTTTACGTTGTGGGTGCCGCCGGTGTTTTGCCATTCTACGGTTTCGCCTGCCTGTATGGTGAGCATATCAGGGGAGAAGGAGAAATTGCTGACGTTTATGGTGTAATCCTGTGCATTCAGCTTAAGGCCGAAGAGCAGCAAGAAAGTCAGACAGAGCGTAAAGTTCTTTTTCATCTGTGAAAATTTTGGTTTGAATGAAGATAAGCAAGCGTAAATATAAGGCTTTTGCAGGTAGTGTGATGCTCATCACATGCAAACGGCCCGACAGAGAGGTATTTTTGTGTTCCATTTGAACCAAACATTTAAAGATGCAGTCTGCTATCAACGATTGGAAGTTTGTCCTTTTGGCCTGCCTGACGCTGGGGCTGGCGCCTTTTTACCCCGAGCCCCATTTTTGGGGCAAACTGCGCTGGGTTGCAGGTGGCGCTGTGGGCATGGGGCCGATAGACTGGTTTGACTTCGTTTTTCACGGCTTGCCCTGGTTGTTGTTGCTTCGCCTTCTTTTGGTGACAGCTTATCGTCAGTTTAAGACAGCTGCCGGTAAGTGAGTTTTGACTATCCACGGGTGCGGCTTTTGGGCCGTCCCGCTTAAATACCTTGCCTTATGGAAGCAAAGAAAATCTCTTTTACCGAGCTCATCAACGGCGACACGCCTGTACTTGTTGACTTTATGGCCACCTGGTGTGGGCCATGCATTGCCATGGCTCCCATTCTGGAGGAAGTCGCCGGCAAGATGAAAGACCGCGTGAAGATTGTCAAAGTGGATGTAGATCAGAATCGCGCTTTGGCAGCTCATTACAACATTTTTGGTGTACCGACCTTCATCCTTTTTAAAAATGGCGAAATGCTCTGGCGTCAGTCCGGAATGGTTTCGGCATCTTTTTTGGAGGATTTGTTAGAAAAGCATACCGAACCTGTAACATAAAGTTTTTGGGGCGGCTCTTGCTGCCCAAAAGCTGAATAAACCCCAATGTCCCCATGTATTTAAACACTCTTTTTCTCAACGTTTTGGATTTTGTCAGCCAGCCCTGGCATTGGGCTGTGGCGGGCACAGGTATTTCTTTGGTGTTCATTGCCCTGGCTTTGTTGGGGCGGCATTTTGGCGTGTCATCTACTTTTGAGCAGCTTTGTGCGGTGGCGGGCGCCGGTCGTTTGAGCGATTATTTCCGGAGCATAGACCTGCCCTCCAACAAGTGGCGCATTTTCTTTCTCAGCGGTGCGGTGCTGGGCGGGTATATCGGCAGCCATCTGATCCCCTCGCCCGAGCCGGTGGCTATTTCCGCTTCGACGGTGGCGGAGTTGGAGTCCATAGGCGTGCCTTATCCCGAGTCGGATGCGCTGGGCCTGGGTATGCTGCCTACCAGCATTTCCAATTTTACGACGACGGGCGGAGTCGTTTTGGCTCTGCTCGGCGGTTTTTTGATTGGCTTTGGAGCGCGTTACGGCAGGGGTTGCACCTCCGGTCATGCCATCACGGGTTTGGCGCATTTGAATTTGAGTTCGCTGCTCACCGTGATCGGCTTTTTCATAGGCGGCTTGTTGATGACCCATTTGTTTTTTGCGCCTCTGCTGAGGCTTTTGTTTTGAGAGCATGAAATATAGCTTGGGCAGTGTAGGCTGCTCAAGCCACTTCATTGGAAAGAAAAGGATAGAGCATGAAAAAGAACATTTTGTACCTGCTGACAGGTACTTTCTTCGGCATTGTGATGACGAAGGGGGAGATCGTCTCCTGGTATCGCATCCACGAGATGTTTCGCTTTGAGAGTTTTCACATGTACGGCGTGATTGGCACGGCCGTTTTGCTGAACATGTTGTTTATACAATGGGGCCTGAAGAAAGGCTGGAAGAATCTGTGGGGAGAGCCTTTGGAGGCGAAGCCTCCACTGCCTTTAAACGTGAAGCGCCATTTGTTGGCAGGCACCATTTTCGGTCTGGGCTGGGCTTTGCCCGGCGCCTGTCCGGGGCCGATTTACGTTTTGCTGGGCATTGGCTATTGGGTTGTGCTGCTCATCCTGTTTGGAGCCTTGTTGGGCACCTTGACCTATGGGCTGATCCGGCACAAGTTGCCGCATTAATTTTGAGTCATGCAAAAGTATCTCGACATTTTCATCAATGGCTATAAGGGTTATGCCTCTTATCTTTGGCATGAAATCACGCACCCCTCTTTTCACAATTATTTTTATTGGCTGATAGCAGTCTCTCTCTTCTTTTTCGGATTGGAGTTGCTGCGCCCGTGGAGAAAGGAACAGCCCAAATTTCGCAAGGATTTTTGGTTGGATGTTTTTTACATGTTTTTCAATTTCTTTCTCTTTTCGCTCATCATTTACAATGCGGCTTCGGATGTGGTGGTCAACCTCTTCAACGATGCCGTTCGCGGCTTGGCGGGTTTTGATTTTCAATCGTTCAATCCCTTGCGCACTGCGCCCTTGTGGCTGGTTTTGCTGATTGGCTTTTTGGTGAGAGATTTTGTACAGTGGAATGTTCACATCCTCTTGCACAGGCATCCGAAGCTTTGGGAATTTCACAAGGTGCATCACTCGGTAGAGCAAATGGGTTTTGCTGCCCACCTGCGTTACCACTGGATGGAGAACGTCGTCTATCGCAGCATTGAGTACATTCCTCTGGCTTTGCTGGGCATTGGCTTGTACGATTTTTTCATCATTCACATTTTTGCACTTGCCATAGGGCACTACAACCACTCCAACATTACGGTTTCGGGAAAGGTGTCGGGAGCCGTAGTGGGTTTTCTGATTGGCTTGTTGATTGCTACGAGCAGCATAGATATTCATCTGCTTTCGCCAAATGCGGGCCTGCCCGTACAGGCTCTGACTGTCTTGCTGAGTGTGCTGGCAGGCGCTTTCCTGTTGGGCCCTTACATGAAGAAAATCTTCAACAGCCCGGAGATGCACATCTGGCATCACGCCTATGAACTGCCCGAGGAGCATCCCTATGGCATTAATTTTGGTATCAGCCTCGCGATCTGGGACTATCTTTTTGGCAAGGCCCACGTCCCGCATTCCGGACGCGACATCCGCCTGGGCTTTCCGGGGATAGAGAAGTTTCCGAAAGATTTTGTCAGGCAAAATCTACATGGAATTGTTTGAATCGGGCCGGTTTTAGCCGGCCTGCTACTGCGGGGCTTTAGTCCGCAGTAGCAGATATGTGGAGCGTTTAGTGTTGGTAGAGGTGAAAGCACACCCCGAGAGTATTAGAAAAACTGAGTTTAGATTCCTGTTTTGAAGCATCTTCAAGTACTCTTTTGCACTTTTTATTTCAAAAAGACTTGCTTTTTTCAAAAAACCTTTTTAACTTTGCGATCGGAGCCCTAAAGGTGTTCTTTCTTTCATCTTTACTGGTAGCGTAGAGTAAAGAAGGTCGTGTGATAAGGAAGGTCGTGTGAAATGTATAGAGTAGAAAAAAACTGCCATTGAAGAGACAGCACCTTGGCGAAACGTCCTATTCATAACCTAAAATTTCAAACATGAAACGCTTTACTTACTTACTTACTTACTTACTTACTTACTTACTTGCCTTTTAATTTTTAATGGAGGTTTGGTCTTTGCACAGGAATGTGAGACAGAACTGACTTTTGAGGCTTATAATCGCTACAGACAAGATATCCCGGCTTTGCAAAATTGGCTTTTACAAAAATCTGATTCTGTTTACTGCGAAGGGGTTGTTCCTGTTTATATCCATTTGGTTTTGCAAGACGAAGGAGGAAATTCAAGTGGCATACTGAACTTGGAAGCAAATGCCTATGAATATGCCGATTCTGTTTTAGCGGTACTTACGCGATACTTGGGCGAACCCATTGGCTTAACTTTTGTGCGGTTTGGTGAAATTAACATCATCCACAATACTCTTTTGGCTGATGAGCATCAGTATCCTTATGCATATCTTCCCGACTTCTCCTATACGTCTAATGCTTTAAATTTGTATGTGCAGGGAAAAACGAAAGGTTTTGGTGTGCAACCAACTGCTTTAGATCCTAATAACTTGGTGTTTATCAGATATACTTATTATCGCTATCCGGATGTTAATTATCTTGTTCCCCATGAGGTGGGCCATTCTATGGGGTTGCTTCATACATTTAGTGCTCCTCAAGCTTTCAGTTGGGATGTCTTGATAGATTCATCATGGATTGACCATCCATATACGGGTACTTATCCGAGAGAATTGGCTATTAGGGATACTGTGATGGGGCTTAATTTTCCCTATCCCAATTGCAGCTATGCAGGCGATATGGTCTGTGATACAGATCCGGATTGGCACGATAGTGATGAGTTGTGCTATAATCGTTGGCCAGATTCTTTAACTAATTATTTGCCAGTTGGTGACCTTGGCCGCCACTGTGGAGGTTATGATGGTACCTATGAAGACTACAACGAGCAACCCATTAATCCTGACCCTGCCAATATAATGGGGTATAATACTTATGTTGCGGATACCTTGTTGTTAACTCCGGGTCAATATGCACGCATGTGTTTTTATTGGGAGACGGTTCGCTCTTTGCAATACGATACTTCTTTTCAGGTTAATTTATCGGAACATGTGGATTTTTATGGAGATACGCTGGCTTTGCCGGTGCTTACTACCATGCGGTTTCGTCATCAGGCAGATTCTGTGAGATATTGCAATGCTACCACAAATCCGGATGGAAATTTTCAGGCTGTGCTTTTTGACAGTATATTGACTGTAGATGTGCTTTCTTTGGGTCATGCAGATAGCTTGCATTATTCTTATGATGATTGGCGTTGGGGAATATCTACATTAGATCTGGTATCTCTTAAAAAGCATATTTTGCAGATAGATACCTTGTCCCCTTATAGTCGGCTTTCGGCTGATGTCAATGGTAGCGGTACGGTGACGACCTTCGATATGGTTATCATTCAGCAGTTGATTTTAGGGATTATTACGGAGTTTCCCGACTTGGAAGACCCTTGGCAATACATTCCGGAATATATTCCGTATGAGTATTCTGATCAGTTTTATCAGGACCCTTTTAATATGACCATTGACGGGATTGCTTATTATAACGAGGCTCCTTATGTACAGCATCCTGACTGGGAGTATGTGATATCAGATGGCTTTAATGGGCATTCAGGTTTTGATGGTATAAAAATGGGAAATGTTAATCAAAGCTATGAGATGCTAACAGATACTGATACTTGCAATCAAAAAGCCTCATTGGCTTTACCATCTGTTTTATTGCAGAGCGGTAAGGAGTACGAGTTTGTTTTTTATGTAGATGCGCAGGAAGCTCTTGTAGCTTTTCAAATGGGGTTGCATCTGTCATCATCTGCTCTTGAATACGTTTCTGCAAAGAAAGGGCAGGCGACTTCGTTTACTGTGGAGGGTAATATGGGGCTTACCCATATAAGTGATGATGCCTTGAGGGTTGCATGGTTTCAGTCGAATGCAGTAGGAGAATCTTTTTCAAATGGCAAAGAGCTTTTTACGCTTTATCTCAAGCCTCAAACCGCCCTCTCTAATTTAGATTCCGTACTTTATTTAGCGTCAAATGTTTTGCCTTCCTATTTTTACACGGAAGATGGCTGCACTGAGGCTTTGACGGTACAAGTGCAAATCAATGAAGCGGTTACGCCTCACAATGAGGGGGAAAGTATTTCCAATGAAGTCGAAAAAGGGTCAAAGCAACGCTTATTGCTTTACCCTAATCCCGTGGAAGAAGAATTGCGTGTTCTGACTCAATGGGCCGTTGAAGAAGAGGTGGAAGTTATCGTCAGCGATATTCATGGTAAAACGGTATGGAGCGAAACCCGCATGCTACCTGTAAAGGCATCTGAATTTGTTATTTCTTCTACATCTGCCTGGCCTTCCGGTCTTTATTTGGTGACACTTAGAGGCGCTCGTGGAGGGCAAGTTACAGAGAAAATGCTCAGGAAATGATGTTTAAGCCTTTGTAGCGTCTCTTTTAACCAACCCAAAAACAAGCACATGCAAGTACGCGCTTTTTTTCCCTTGATGTTCCTTTTTGCCGGAGCGTTTTTTGAGCAGCTCTGTGCTCAGACTCGTTATTACGTAGATGCAGATGCTGTGGGATGGCAAACGGGAATGAATTGGGACGATGCCTTTCGGAGTTTACACGAGGCTTTGGCTGTGGCTGTGCGTGGCGATCAGATATGGGTGGCGGAGGGTATTTATTATCCCTCTGCCACCGGCGATCGCTCGGAGGCTTTTGAGATGTATGGGGGCATTAAGTTATACGGAGGCTTTGTCGGCGGGGAAAGCGATTTGAGCCAACGGGACTGGGAGGCTCATCCCACGGTTTTGAGTGGTGATATCGGAATGACTGACTACAAGTGGGACAATTCTTTCAACTTGCTGAAGGTTTATGAGAGCGATATTTCTACTGTTATAGACGGCTTGATCTTTCGGGATGCATATATGGGGGAAGGGGAGGGGCCTTGTTATCAGGGCAAGGTCGTTGGAGATTTTTATCACAATGTAAATTCGTTTTGCGGAGGAGCGCTTTATGTGGAGTCTGCCGGTACTGCCGTTGGCGGAGGACTGGTTTTGAGTCGTTGCCGTTTTGAGGGCAATGCCGGTTTAAGTGGGGCCGGTATGACGCTGCTGACTTTGGAGCAAACTGAAAACATTGTCATAGAGCATTGTTCTTTTGTCGAAAATGATTATACGTTTTCGGATTGGATTGCGTATGGCCCCCCTGTCGGAGGCCAGGGAAGCGGGGCATATATATGTGGTGGCCTTGTTGATGGAGGAACTATATCTGTCAGCAATTCTATATTCCTTTCTAACCGGGCTTCCATAAGTGGAGGAGGACTTTGTTTTGTGAGTAATCATCAGGGTAAAATTGGTGATTATTTGTTGAGCATGTCGCTATCTGTTGACAGTTGCCAGTTTATTGGGAACTCGGCAGAGTATTTTGGCGGAGGTCTGCATACAGAGTTGTACAAAGATACTGATGTTAAGGTTGCCAATAGCCGGTTTTTAAACAATTCAGCCGGTATGGGCGAGTTTATGTATGAATTTTGCAATGAATGCAGTGGCGGAGCTATGAATATTTATATTTCAAATATTGCACCATACGATTTTGAAGGGACACTTTTGTTAGAGAACTCTGTTTTCTCCAACAACAGGGCGCATGTCGCTGCGGCTTTTTTTCTCTGGACTATGGGAGAGTCTCTTGTGAGGAATAACCTGTTTGAGCAAAATGAAGTTTCGGAGTATGCTTCTCTGGCTTATACTTATGGCACTCCCTATATGTTCTGGCGGAGCAACACTTTTGTAGAGAATGTTTCTGCCTATTACATTGGCCTTTTCGGGAGTTACTCCTCTCATGATTATTTTGATTTCTCGAACAATGTCTTTTGGGGAAATGTAGCAGGGGATGACGCACCTTTTTTTATGGTCAGCAATGACACTTTGCGTTTGTTTAATAACATTTTTGGAGAAGTGGATTCCTGTGTGGAATTGTCTGCCGGATTTCAGAGTACTTTATTGTGCGACAGCAGCAACGCTTTTGGCATAGCGCCCGGTTTTGTCAATGCGGCAGGTGGGGATTATCACCCGGCTTACTGCTCGCCTTTGATAGATGGAGGAAGTGTGGAGGGCATTGAGGCCGGCGAGACGGACCTGGATGGTCTGCCCCGCGTGGTTAATTTGCCGGACATCGGAGCTTATGAGAGTACGGGCTATTCTCCGGAGGTAGTCAGCGAGGGTGTCAATTGCTATGGGGATGGGAATGGGAGCATAGATGTGCAGCCCGCGAGTTTTGGGCCACCGCCCTATGTTTTTATGTGGAGTACAGGGGATACAACGAGTTCGCTGGAAAATCTGGGCCCCGGCCTTTATGAAATTACCATTACGGATGCAAATGACTGTACGCAGTATGCAGCGGTAGAGATTGAAGAGCCTCTTCCGGTGGAAGGTTTTTACAGCGTTTTACCGGCCTCTTCTTCCGATGCCTCTGATGGCGCAGTATTGCAGGACAGCATAAGCGGCGGGACGCCTCCTTACTTTTACTTTTGGGATACAGGCGCCCAAACGCCTTCCTTAGAAGAGGTGCCTCCGGGAGATTACATGCTGACCATACTGGATGAACATGGTTGCTGGCAGGAATTGGATTTTGAGGTGAGCTTTGTGAGTGCGGTGGAAGCCTGGGAGCATTCGAGAGGCTTTTTGCTGTATCCCAATCCTTCTTCGGGCGAGAGCTATTTGTTGTGGGATGGCGCTTTTGAAAAAGCCCGGGCCTGGCATTTCGTCTTATACGACTTATCGGGTCGGCTTGTTTTTGAGCAGGAGCTGTGGTCAAAGACGGGTTATGCCCGCTTGTCGCTTTCTCATTTGCCGAAAGGCAGTTATGTCTATGAGTTGTCCGGAGAAGCTGCAATATTGACTCGCGGGCAGTTGTCATTGTTTTAAAGCAATTTGATTTATGTTGTTCTTTTACAAAATTTTGCGAAGCTTGGCGCTTGTTTTTTTGTTGATGGCTGCAAAGCAGGCTGAGTCGCAGTGTATGGTTTGGGGTCTCCATACTCTTTATCAAAATACCATAGATGGCTTTCCGGAGGATTTCCCCGATTGTGAAACATACATAAGCGATATTTATTTACATCATACCGTGGAATATTTGGACAGTCTGTATATCTTACACAAAATTGAGGGGCATCTGATTGTTATGAATGGTTTTTACCTAAAGAGCATGCAGGGCTTGATGAATTTAAATTGGATAGACGGCGACTTGACGCTGTATGGCCTGGACTCTTTAGAGAGTCTTGCTGCGCTTTCGTCTTTGAGTTATGTGGGCGGCGATTTGACCATTGCCAACTGTCCGTTGCTGACGGACTTATCGGGTTTGGATTCCTTGGTTGAAGTGGGGGGTAGTGTTCGCATTTTATACAACGATCAGTTGGAGGATGTGTCGGGGCTTGCTGCTTTGAGCGTGGTGGGTGGAGATGTGTTTATCCGTGGCAATCCTGTTTTGGAGGATATGGCCGGTTTGGCAGGTTTGACTTATTTGTCGGGGAGTCTGCACATTACGGAGAATGTATCATTGTCGGCTTTATCCGGTTTGGCTTCTTTGGAGCAGTTGGATGGGAATTTGGAGTTGCGCTACAATGAGCAGTTGAGTGATTTGAGCGGGTTGGCTTCATTGATGAGCATAGGCGGTCATGCCAGAATTGTGGAAAATGCGGCGCTGGAAGACATGGAGGGGCTGAGCTGGCTGGAAGCTGTAGGCGGCAGTCTGGTCATTTCAAAAAATGCTTCTTTGGAGACTTTATCGGGCTTAGAAAATTTGCAGCAGATAGGCGGGAGTCTGAATATCGCTGACAATGGCTCTTTGGAGAGTTTGTCGGGTTTAGACTCTTTGGTGAGCATAGGGGGGGGGTTCTATCTCAACGGACAGGAGCAATTGCATCAATTGGAAGGTTTGGCAAGTTTACAGCAGGTGTCGGGCATTTTTATTTGGGACAATGTGCAGTTGGAGAGCTTGTCCGGCATGGGGGCCGTGTATCCCATCTGGCTGCAGCGTTTGTTGCTGCGGGATAATCCCTTGTTGGAGAGTTGTAGCCTGAGTTGGCTGTGCAGCTATTTGGAAAATGGCGGAGTGGCAGAAATCTCCGGCAACAGTGGCGCTTGTGCTGATTTAGGCGCGGTCTTACTGGATTGTGAGTAGAGGCTGAGACATGTCCGGCTCTTCCCGACAAAAAAGGGGCGACCAAGTCGCCCCTTTTTTGTCGCAGCAGTTGTACTTTCATTTGCCGAAAGGCAAATAAAAACTTTAGAGCGGCTCGCACTCATAGGTGCAGGAGAGGAAAAAGGGGTCTGTGCCCAGTTCTAAGTTGAGGGTGAGTATGCCTTTGTCGTCTATGGTGCCGCTGCCTTTCACTTTGTTGTCGGGGTTGGGCTCGTAGGTTTGTTCGGGGATTTCGACCTTGAATTGTTCGGTAACCTTGCCCGTCCAGGTCCAGTCGAGGATTTCGAAGATGATTTTTTGCTCGTCGGAGGTGGAGGGCGTTATGGTAAGGTTGTCGGCGGGCAGAGAAAGCTCGGTGATGCAGGAGCCGGAGGTGGTGTAGATGCCGAGGAATTTGTTGCGCCAGGGCGTACAGCTGCCGTCATCGGCTTTGGCATCGGGATTGTAGTTGTCGGATTGGGGATTGGTGCAACCCTCTTTTTTGCAGCCGGTGCTGCTCATGCCGAGCAGGAGGAGGAAAACCAAGCTGAAGATGGGAAGCAGTTTGACGGAAGTGATTTTCATAGGTCAGAAATTTTGTCGCGTTTTTGGAAAATGAGGAGAGCATGGCTTCTCCTGTTTGATGTAGGCATAACGCTTTGGTTTTGTTTAATATTTTAGGGGTTCTTTATAGCAATGGTTCATTAAGTTTTGGGTCTGTGATGACTATCACCGGTGAGGGGGCGGGGCCGGCTTTATCTTTGCAGTGATTTTTTTTGAACCTTAAAAATAGAGCAAAAATGGATTTGAGAGATCTGATTCAAGCCGATGGCACAACCATTGTAGATGTACGTGAGCCTTATGAATATGCCATGGGGCATGTACCGGGCTCCATCAACATTCCTTTGGGGCAGGTGCCCGGGCGTTTGGAAGAATTTCGGGCGATGAGTAAGCCGCTGATATTGATTTGTGCTTCCGGCAACCGCAGCGGCCAGGCTACGCATTTCCTGCAGATGAACGGCATTCAGGAGGTCTATAACGGAGGCAGTTGGGCTACCGTCAATTTCCTGAAAATGGAGAACGTATAAGCGATGACGTTTGTCAATCCGGCCGGTAAGGAAAATCATTTGCCGAAAGGCTAATGAAGGGTATGATATGGTTGGCGTCATGCCACATCATCCTAAAACTGCCGAGCCATGAAAGAAAAACTGATTCCCGTAGCAGAACTGATGACCCGCGATTTGATCATCGTTTATCCGGAGGACAATCTGGAGCGGGTTGCCGACATTTTTCGCTCGCATCACCTTCACCATCTGCCGGTGGTGGATAGCGAAGGCAATTTGCAAGGCATACTGAGCAAAACGGACTTTTTGAGTGTCAACCACTTCCTGGCCGTTTTCGACGACAATCGCTTTTCAGAGTTGATGAAGCGCCTGTATCGCTCCATCAAGGTCAAAGAAGTGATGAACGACAAAGTAGTAACGATAGAGAGCCACGAGCCGGTGAGCATTGCTGCGGATATTTTCCGCGAAAACCTCTTTCACGCTTTGCCGGTGGTGGAAGACGGCAAGTTGGTGGGTATGCTTACGACTTACGATTTGCTCAACTATTGCTTTAGGGACCCGGCCTTGCTGGCTGCAGCGGAGCGAGCGTTTAGAGGTGAATAAAAAAAGGGGAGGCTTAGCCTCCCCTTTTTCTTTTAGTGAAAGGGGTTTTTAGTGGAAGAGGTCTTTCACTATGGCGAGGAGTTTGGCGCCGTAGATGATGGTGAGCGTCCACTTCGTTACGAAGTAGATGGCGAAGATAATCAGTGCTTTATTGCCGTATTTGGCGTAGTATTTTCTAAGGGTTTTCTTCATGTTCATGACGACAAGAGCTATATGGGTTGTGTGTTTAAACGAGTTTTGAGCCAAAAAATTGACTAATAGAGGGTCAAAGGTAAGAAAAAAACTCAAAAGCGCGGCATAGTTCTGTATCTTTGTGTCGTTTAGCGGTCAATTGGTGCTGCTATGGAGACGATACGAAGGCCATGAAGTTACACATACCACGCTGGGGAGTGCTGCTGTTTGACTTGTTTTTGTCGGCAGGGTCTATTGCGTTGGCGCATTTGCTGCGCTTCAATTTTTCCATGGCGGCCATTGACTATTTTTATTTTCCGGAGGGCATTTTTTTTCTGTTGGTGCTGCGTTTATGGGGCTTTTTGGCGGTACGGACGTATTACGGCATCATTTTTCACACCAGTTTTGAAGATGCTGTACGCATTTTTGTGGCCTTGCTGTGGGGTACACTGATCATGGGTTTGGGTTTAAACCCTTTGATGTACTATTTGGACGGGCATTTTCTCTTTCCGTACTCTCTTTTGATCATTGAATTTTTCCTGACGGGTTCTTTGTTGGTGAGCTATCGGGCTTTTGTAAAGATGTTGTACTTCCGCTATGTACACAAGAATCAGGAGGAGAAGAAGGCGCTGGTCTTTGGCGCCGGCCCGGCGGGTTTGCGGGTGAAGAATCTGTTGGCCCAGGTAGAGGGCACGCGCTACAAGGTAGCGGCCTTTATAGATGACGATCCGGGCCTGGAGAAGAAGAGCATGCAGGGGGTGGACATTTTTCCTTCGGAGCTTTTGCCCCGCCTTTTGAGGACTACGAGCATAGATGTGTTGATTTTTTCGCATCCCGATGTACCTCCGGCCCGCAGGCAGAAGGTTTTGGATTTGTGTTTGCGGTATGGTGTGAAGGTTTTGAATGTACCGCCTGCCGAACACTGGGTGGACGGCAAGCTCAGCTTTCGCCAAATGCGGGAAATGCGCATAGAGGATCTGTTGGAGCGGGCGCCGATTGAGCTCAAGCCGGACCACCTGCACAGGGCTCTGGCCGGCAAGGTCATCTTGATAAGCGGTGCGGCGGGCTCCATAGGCAGCGAACTGGTGCGCCAGCTCGTATCTTTTGAGCCTGAGCGCCTGGTGTTGATTGATCAGGCCGAGACGCCTTTACACGAGCTGGAGTTGGAGTTGCGCAATCGCCTGAAATTCGATCGTTTTGAGGTGGTCATAGGCGATGTGCGCAAGGAAAGTTGCCTGCGCAAAATCTTTTCGGAGAACGAGCCCCAAATCGTCTATCACGCTGCAGCTTACAAGCACGTGCCCATGATGGAGCGGCATCCACAGGAGGCCGTTCTGGCCAATGTGGGCGGCACGCGCCTGATGGCAGATTTGTCGGTGGAGTATGGCGTGGAAAAATTTGTTTTGGTGAGCACGGACAAGGCCGTCAACCCCACCAACATCATGGGAGCCACCAAGCGACTGGCGGAAATCTACGTGCAGTCGCTGGACCGCGATTTGCGCAAGAGGGGTGTGGAGCATCCGCGCTTTGTTACGACCCGCTTTGGCAACGTATTGGGCTCCAACGGCTCGGTCATCCCTCTTTTCAAAAAGCAGATCGAAGCCGGCGGGCCGGTAACGGTAACGCATCCCGAGATTACGCGCTATTTCATGACCATTCCCGAGGCCTGTCGCCTCGTGCTGGAGGCCTCTGTCATGGGCAGGGGCGGAGAGATTTACGTCTTCGACATGGGGCGCTCGGTGAAGATCGTTGACCTGGCGCGCAAGATGATTCTGCTGGCCGGGCTGATCCCCGGGCAGGACATCGAAATTCGCTTCACCGGCCTGCGGCCGGGCGAGAAGTTGTACGAAGAACTGTTGGCTTCTGAAGAAAGCACTTTGCCGACGCATCACGAGAAAATCCTCATTGCCCGCGTGCGCGAATACCCCTTTGAAAAAGTGCGGGAAGGTATCGAAAACCTGCTGGCCCTGTACGAAACCCAAGACAAACAGTGGATCGTTTCTGCCCTGAAAGCATTGGTGCCCTCTTTTAAGAGTCAAAACTCCATTTACGAAGAATTGGATAAAAAAGCCTGAGAGTATGTGCTACTTAGGTTTTCTTCCTATATTTGCGCAGTTTTTTGGAAAGCCATGCCCCTGGGGCGATAGTTTGGGCGGCGTCAGCCGCCCAAACTATCTGATTTCACGGGCGTAAAAACTTTGATCTTTCCGGGCCGCTGCCGGCACGGAGATGTATAAAATTAGCAAAATTACAACGATATGCAAGGGAAAGGATTAGTGAAGGTTTTTCTCGTGGTGTTGAGTATTGTAACACTATGGCAATTGTCTTTGTACATACCTGCCCACCGAGTGGAGCAAGCTGCCGATGAGTATGCCAAACAGATGGCTGCCAATGTACCTCAGGAGGAAAAACACCTCGTAGAAAAAGCCGCCCGTATAAAGTACCTGGACTCCATGTCCACGGAGGTGGTCTATAAGCTGCCTTTGCTCAAGTCTTTTACGTATCAGGACCTCAAGTCGGCACAACTGGCTTTGGGCCTGGACCTCAAAGGCGGTATGAGCGTCGTGCTGCAAGTGGATTTGAGTGACTTTATCAAAACGCTGGCAGAGGATTACAAGGACGATCCGGTGCTGAATGAGGCCTTAGAGAAAGCCAGGGAGGCCGCCAAGGGCAGTCAGGAAGATTTCATCACCCTCTTTTTGAAGGCCTGGAAGGAAGTCTCCAACGGCCGCAGCCTCTACTCCCTGTTTCGCCTGAACGAAACCCTGCAGGAAGAGCTAAACCCCCAAATGACAGATGAGGAGGTCGCTGCCGTCTTGCGTAAAGAGGCCGACGGCACGGTAGATCGCACCTACAAGCTGCTCAAAGAACGCATTGACCGCCTCGGCGTCATCCAGCCAAACATCTCTCTCGACAAGAGCCGCGACATCATTATCGTCGAGTTGCCGGGTGTGGAAAACCCGCAGCGCGCCCGCGAGTTTTTGCAGGGAACGGCCAAGCTGGAGTTTTGGGAGGTCTATAACTTTACCGACCCGGGCATGCAGCAGGCTTTTGTGGCTGCCAATGAAAAACTGCGCCAACTGGGTGTAGCCACGACAAAGGACAGTACGGAAAATGAACCGAAGTTTCGCATAGATACCACTTACGCAGTGGATTCTCTGGGCAACATAGACAGTTCGCAATATACCATAGACACCATAGACCTCTCGCAGAGCAATCCCCTGGCACAGCAAAACGGCCCGCTGTTTGATGTGCTCCAACCGAACCAGGGCCAGTTCTCGCCCGCGACTATGGGCGTAGCCGAGAAAAACAAGCGCGATCTGGTGATGGAATATCTCAATCGCCCCGAAGTGCGCGCACTCTTCAAGCCGGACATCAGGTTCGCCTGGTCGAAAGACCCCATGAAAAATTACGATACGGGAGAAGAAACCAACCTGTATCAGTTGTATGCACTCAAAGTGCCGCCTTCCGGCACCGCGCCTCTTGAGGGCGATGTCATCATCAATGCTTCACCCCAGCCGGACCCGCAAACCGGCAAGATGGGCGTTTCGCTCACCATGAACCAGGATGGCGCCCAAACCTGGGGCCAGATGACGACCCGTGCTTTTAACGACAACAACCGCCAAATAGCCATTACCCTGGATGATCGCGTGATTTCCGCTCCGGCTGTTCAAAGCCCCATTATGGGGGGGCGTACTTCCATTACGGGCAATTTCAGCACACAGGAAGCCCGCGACCTGGCCAATATGTTGGAGATTGGAAAACTGCCGGCTCGCCCGGTCATCATACAGGAGAGCGTTGTAGGACCTTCTTTGGGTCAGGACAACATCAACCGCTCCATTCGCGCCTTGTTGATCGGCTTTTTGCTGGTGTTGGCCTTCATGGTATTTTACTACAGCTCTGCCGGTATCTTCTCTATCATTGCTCTTTTCCTCAACGTCTTCTTCATCTTCGGCACCCTGGCTTCTATGGGTACGGTGCTGACGCTGCCCGGTATTGCCGGTATCATCCTGACCATCGGTATGGCTGTGGATGCCAACGTGATCATCTTTGAGCGCGTGCGTGAAGAGTTGCGGGCAGGCAAAACTTTGAAAATAGCCGTAAGGGATGGCTTTAAGTATTCTTATTCAGCCATCATAGATGCCAACGTGACCACCCTGCTGACGGCGGCCATCCTGGCCTATTACGGCCTCGGCCCCATCAAGGGCTTTGCCGTAGTTTTGATCGTGGGTGTATTGTACTCCCTCTTCACCGCCGTGCTGGTCATCCGCCTGCTGATGGATTGGTGGATGGAGAAGAAGGGCAGGAACATTTCCTTCTGGACGAAACTCACTAAGGACACTCTGACGAAGGTGAACGTTGATTGGATTGGCAAGCGCAAAATTGCTTATGTCATTTCCACCATATTGGTGTTGCTGAGTTTCATCTCCTTCTTTACGAGGGGCTTTGACCTCGGCATTGACTTTAAAGGCGGGCATTCTTATACGGTGGCTTTCGCCAAAGACGTTACCGCCGATGAGCTTCGCAAGGAGCTGACTACGGTCTTCCAGGACGAGCCGGTTGTGAAAGCCGTCAACACGCAAAACACCTACAACATCGTAACGAGCTATCTGGTTGATGAAGAAGGCCCCAAGGTAGATGAACAAGTCATGCTGAAGCTGTTGGAGGGCATCAATGCCGTTACGGGAGAAAACATTACTTACGATCAGTTTACGGATACAGAGGCTGAAACGGTCTCTCACCTGATTAGCTCGAGCAAGGTGGGCGCCGTGATTGCCGACGACATTACGCGCAGTTCGTACAAGGCCGGCTTAGGCGCTTTGTTGCTCATCTTCCTGTACATCTTTATCCGCTTTAGCAAATGGCAGTACAGCCTCGGCGCTGTGGCTGCTTTGTTTCACGACTCCATCATTACCTTGGGCATGTTCTCCATGTTTCACGGGATTTTCCCCTTCTCCATGGAGATTGACCAGGCCTTTATCGCAGCCATTCTGACGGTCATCGGCTACTCCATCAACGATACGGTGGTGGTGTTTGACCGCGTGCGGGAGTATCTCAACAGCTATCGCGGAGGCACGCGTCGTGAGATGTACAACAACGCCATCAACAGCACCCTCAGCCGCACGGTGATCACCTCTTTGACCACGCTCTTTGTGGTCTTCGTGCTCTTCGTTTTCGGTGGCGGCTCCATCAAGGGCTTTGCTTTTGCCCTTCTGGTGGGTATTGTTGTGGGTACTTACTCTTCCATTTTTGTGGCCACGCCCATCATGGCCGATTTTGTCGGCAAGCTGGATGAAAAAGTCATTGATACGCGTCGCAAGAGCTCTTTTGCAAAGGCTGCACGATAAAGGGAGAACGGTTGCTGTTGCCTGCTCGAAGCAGCAGGCAACAGCAAAAATGTCAGACCTATGAAACTTCAACATCTGTTGTTTGCGGCTATGTTTTTTCTGGTGTGGGGTTTTCCCTCTTGCCAAAGCCATAGTTCTGAAAACCCTTCCGGTCAAACGCAAGAAGAAAATACCGAAGAGCTGACGGGCAAAGACCTGCTGCAAAGTCTTCGCGAGCAGGCCGTAGCAGAAGACGACAAGCCGGGCCGCATTGAGCAGGCTCTAAAGCCCATCCGGGAAGAATACGCCAAGTCGGAAAAAGTGTTGGCCTCACTCAAAGATGTGAAAGTGGAAATGGGTGAAGACTGCATCCTTCACATTTACAATCATGCCCGGGGCAGGGAGGAAGTGCGGGTAGATGCCCTGAAATTAGATGTGGAGGGAGGCTTTAGCCTCATTCCCGATCTGAACCCGGGCGACTTGCCCGGCCTGCGTATCCGCACCATTGGCGGAGAATCTGCCGTGGAGTTTTATCGGGATGGCAAGTTGACAGGTACACAAGACGCCTTAGAAATTTACATGGCCGAGCGCAGTAACATCGAGCGCATTACGCCTGCTCTGGTACAGTTGCTGCGCGTTTGCCGCGATTTGGATTGAGCCAGTGTATATCAGGTGCAGGGCGAATTGCCTTCCACGCGTTTTACAACAAACCTCTCCAGCCCGTGTAGCAATTCAGCTCTAAGCCCTCGGAGCGATAGCTGTCTATCAAATTTTGCAGAACCTCTTCATCCTCCGGCTTGCTTTCTCTGACAAACACCTTAGTAACATAATCACTGCCTGTGGGGTCTGTGACAGATGCATCTTCAACCAGTTCGCCCTGGCTCCATGAAAACCAGGCATAGTCTCCATCCAGGAGTTGGGCAGGCGTTGTAATGGATGTCAGCTCGTTCATAAAGTCATTGACAACATCCGCAAGCGAGCTTTCATAGCTGATGTATCCCCAAACCAGATTTTCGGGCAGGCGCATCAACTCGTAGCGCTTGATTTCCAGGCCGTCCTCACTTTCCATCTCCAAAGTATAGCGATCGGCCTGGACGTGCAGTATTCCGTCGTTTTCTATAACGCTCTTGACTATGAAGCGAATGGGGTGCTCCCCCTCAATCAGATAACCCAGGGAAATGGTGTCATGGGCCTGTGCATTGCCGGACAGGCAAGTTTCCGGCGGGAGTACATCCTTGAGGCTGATTTCCAAAACGCCATCTGTGTATTCCTTTTCGGTCAGAATGGAATAGTTGGTGCATTCGTAATAGCGCAGGGTGTTCAAATCCAGTACCAGGCTGCGCGTAAAATGGCCGATTTCTTCGTGAAACCGCACCTCAAAGGTGCCCGGAATTTGCACGATGTTGTTGGGATTGGGCCCTTCGTCTATGCGGCAACCCTGGATGGCATATACCAAAACCAGGAGTAAAAGGAGGTTTGAGAGCTTTGAAAAGTACATGTGTTGCTGTGTTTGAGATGCCGGTTTACGGATAGAACGTTTTTAAGACGTCTTTGCTGCTTAAAATGTTCAAATTGTCTTTTCGGGCATTTGAAATGCCCAATATATAAAAAAATATACTTATATTTGTGGCTGACATATAAGTTTTCCCATAGCCGATTTTGATCTTTTTAGGACATCTACCCTTTGGGAGGCGATTGGCTCTCGCCTGCCAATGTCGCTCTGTTTTTGGAATGTATGCCTGAGATTCCCTTTTGGGGTTGAGAAAAGCAATGGATTTGCTTTGCCGGATTTGGGCTTTGCCTTTTGCCGGCAGGCTAAGTATTTTAGGTTGATTAAAATGATTTGTTATGAGGTGTCCTCGTGTCATCGTTTGTAAGCCGGTTTGGGCTTGGGTTATGGGTGTTTGTTTTTGGATGCTGCCTGGCAGCCTTTCGCTGTTTGGGCAGGGGGGGATTGCCTGCAATGACGAGGTATCCATATCTCTGGATGAAAACTGCAAAGCAGCACCCGGGCCGGATGTCTTTCTCGAGGGGAGTTATTCGGACTACAGCGATTTTGAGGTGCATGTTTATCAGGGCCCCAATGAGGTGCCGCTTCCTTTGGGCAGTACACAAATAGGAGAGGTTTTGCTGGCTCAGATTACGCAGTTGAGCACCGGCAACAGTTGTTGGTCGCAGTTTGAGGTGGTTGATTTATTGGCACCTCAGTGGAATTGCCCGTCCGAAGACACCCTTTGGCTGAGTTGTGCGCAGGATGCCTCGGCGGTTTTACCTCCTTTGCCAACAGATAATTGCGATGGCAGTCCTCAGGTGGAATTGACTTCTGAGAGCATTGCAGAGCCCGGCTGCTCGGGGGGTGATTTCTGGAAGCTCATCACCCGCACCTGGATTGCCACGGATGCCTACGGAAACATCTCGGCGCCCTGTGTGCAGCGCATTGGCTTTCAGCGGCCCTCCCCGTCAAGCGTCGTTTTTCCGGCAGCTATGAGTCTGCCTTGCGGGAGTACGGAAACGGGCCCGGCCCAAACGGGCTACCCCACGCTCAACGGCATCCCATTGAATGGCCAGGAAGAAGCCTGTGCCCTGGGCATCAGCTATAGCGATGAGTGGCTTAGCGGCTGCGGAGGCTCGCAATATTTGCTGCGTACCTGGAGCGTTTTGGACTGGTGTGCTCCTTCGGGTGCCAACAACCCTCTGCTCCATCTGCAAGTCATTTCGCTCAGCGATGTACAGGCGCCTTTGATCTCTTGTGTCGACACCCTTTGGGTTGCAGCCAATGAGGCAGATTGCAGCGCGACCTTTTCCCTGCCGCTGCCGGCGATCTCCGATAACTGTTCGGCCTGGGAACTGAGCTGGAGCGGGGAGGGCTTCAGCCTTTCGGCAAATGATACCCTGGTTGAGCATTTGCCGCAAGGCGATTATACCCTCAGCTATACAGCTACAGATGCCTGTGGCAATCAAAGCAGTTGCGAAACCGCCCTGCTGGTACGCGATCAGCAGGTGCCCACGGCTGTTTGTGATGAGTTTACGGTGGTGAGCTTAGACGAAAATGGCGAGGCAGAAGTGCAGGCCGAGGTGTTCGACGATGGCAGTTACGACAATTGCAGCGCTCTTACATTTGCCGCAAGGCGTATGGATGACTCCCTCTTTGCCGAAACGCTGTTTTTTTATTGCGAAGATGTTGGCCAGGATAGCCTGCAAATCGCGTTGCGCGTGCGTGATGCGCAGGGGTATGATAATTTTTGCATGGTGGAGGTTGAAGTGCAGGATAAGTTGGCCCCACAGGCGGAGCCACTCCCCGATGTAGCCTTGAGTTGCTATGAGGATTATGGCGATACTTCACTGACGGGCTGGCCGCAGGTGTGGGATGCTTGTGGCTACGAAACTTTTTATCAGGAGACGGTGGCTGTGGACGAAACCTGTGGCATTGGCGCTGTATTGCGGAATTTTGTTTTTGTGGACCCCTCGGGCAACAGTGTTTCTTTTACTCAGACCGTTACGCTGGAGTACGACCAACCCCTGCAGGAGGCCGACATCAGTTGGCCGGCAGATTACGATGCGCCTGAATGTACTTCGGCTGCGAGCCTGCTGCCCGACAGTTTGCCGGAAGGCTATGGCCGCCCTTTGCTGTCTGAGCAAGTGTGTGGCCTGGTGGCCGTGAGCTATCAGGATGCCTTGTACGATGTAGCTGAGCCTTCCTGCTTTAAAATCGTGCGTACCTGGACCGTTCTGGATTGGTGTAACTTTGATGCGGCACAGCCGGACAACGGGGTGGTGTTTACGCACGATCAGGTCATTAAAGTGATTGACCATACGGCTCCGGCTTTGCAATGTCCCATCAGCGGGTTTGTCAAACTGGCTACCCCTTTTTGCACGGATACGGTGGTCATTCCGGCCTTACAGGTGGAAGATTGCAGCCCTTCTCCGGACATTCATGTTACCAGTGCCTTGGGCGAGGGTTTGGGGCCGTTTCCCGATGTTCCTTTGGGTACTTATGATGTGCTGTATGAAGTGACGGATGGTTGTGGGAACTACAGCGCCTGCGAGTATCACCTCCAGGTGGTGGATGCGAAAAAGCCCACGCCTTATTGCAAGGATGAGTTGGTCATTGAAATGATGCAGAGTGGTATGATCTGGGTGTCGGTAGAGGATTTTGACGCGGGCAGTTTTGACAATTGCACGGCGGAGGAGGATTTGGAGTTTTCTTTTGGGCCTTATCCGGGCTTTACTACGGATACCTTCTTTTGCTCTGATGTGGGGAGCAATCTCATTCAGATGTGGGTCTTTGATGAGCAGGGCAATGCCGATTACTGTCAGACCAATCTGCAGGTACAGGACAACATGGGTGCTTGCCCCATGAGCTATGTGGCATTGGGAGGCCGCGTGGAGACGCCTCATGGCGAACCGCTGGCAGGTGTAGAGATGTATCTCAGCGGTGCCGATTCCCAAGAGGATATGACGGCCACTGATGGTGCTTTCTTTTTTCCGGAGGTCCTTCAGGGGGCGTCTTATACGTTGAAGCCTTCCTGGCCGGAGCACTCGACAGAGGGGATTTCTTCTTTTGATCTGGTGATGATCTCCCGTCATATTTTGGGCATTAAGCCGCTGGAATTTCCCTATCAGATGATTGCTGCCGATGTAAACAACTCGCATTTTGTGAGTACAATGGATATGGCCTTGATTCAGCGGCGCATTTTGGGGCAGATTGAGAGTTTTCCCGGTCAGCAAGACTGGGTTTTCATTCCGGCTGATTATGAATTTCCCAATCCGGATAATCCCTTTTTGCCGGTTTTTCCCCGCGAGATAATTTTTAATTCCTTAGATAGTTCTTTTATGGAAGCTGATTTTATAGCTGTGCAATTGGGCAATCCCTCGGATATGTGAAGTTCCGTACCTTTGCGGGCATGGGGCGTATTCTTGCCATTGACTATGGAACCAGGCGCTGCGGCATAGCCGTTACGGACCCTTTGCAGATCATTGCATCGGGGCTTACAACCGTGAGTTCTTCGGATTTGTTTTCCTTTTTGGGCAAATATATGGCCGAAGAAGAGGTGGAGGCCATTGTAGTGGGTTATCCGTTGGAGTTGGATGGCTCGCCCACGCGCATCACGCATTTGGTGAAGGGGCTCATCCGGCAGTTGAAGAAGCGCTTCCCCGATGTGCGCATAGAAACTATGGATGAGCGCTATACTTCGGCAGAGGCGCAGCAGTTGCTGTTGCAGACGGGAGTGAGAAAGAAGAAGCGCAGGGAAAAGGGGCTGATTGACAAGTTGAGTGCGGCCATTATTTTAAACGATTACATGGAGGCCAGGGTCTGGCCGGGCAAAAAAGAACGTGAATAAAGAAATACGTGCAATGACGAATATTCTGCCTATCTATGGTTACGGACAACCGGTATTGAAACGAGTGGGAACCGACATCCCCGAGGGGTATCCCGAGTTGGAAGACTTAATCGCAGCCATGTGGAACACCATGCGCAATGCCAAAGGCGTGGGCTTGGCAGCGCCCCAGATTGGCAGGAGCATACGCCTTTTTCTTGTGGATTCTACTCCCATGTACGAAGAAAACGAAAAGGAGAAGGGCCTGCAAAAGGTTTTCATCAATGCCAAAATTCTGGAAGAAAGCGGCGACCCCTGGAGCTATGAAGAGGGTTGTCTGAGCATCCCTCAGGTTACGGGGGATGTGGAGCGTCGGCCCCGCATCCGCATCCGATACATGGATGAGCAGTTTGTCGAACACGAAGAGGAGTTTGACGGCATTGAGGCCCGCATCATCCAGCACGAATACGATCATATTGAGGGAAGGCTCTTCACTGAGTTGCTCAAGCCCGTGAGGCGAAGGATGATTAAGCGCAAGCTCGAAAACATTCGCAAAGGCAAGGTGAAGGTGAGTTACCCCATGCGTTTTGCGATGAAGTAAGAGGTATTGCATTTTTTTTCATTTGTTGCCTTTGAAACCCGGTTACTTTCCCTGCCTTTGGGCGTCCTAAGCTTTGAGTGCATGTTCATTTTGCAAAAAATCTTTACTTTTGCCTGATAAATAAGCCGGTACACCCAAAAACCGGGATTACTAAGAGAAAACTTTACCCATGAAATCTTCTTTTATTTTCAGTTTCTTTTTGGCTTTTTTCCTGAGCGCTTTTGCCCTGCAGGCTCAGGATGACCAATCGGCTCCTTACGGGGGCATCCAGGCCACGCCCAAATATGCCTGGGAAGTGGGCTTGAGCGGCGGCCATTCCATGCTGACGGGCGATGTCGCTTTTGTTCCTTCCTGGGGAGCGGGCTTTCATATTCGCAGGGCTATGGATTACGTCTTCTCCCTTCGCTTTGATGCTTCTTACCTGAACTTCGTCGGCGATACGGAGAATGGTCCTATTACTTACCTGGATACGAGAGAGGGCTATGTGCATCGCACGACTTTTGCTTCTGCTTCGGGGCAAGTACTCATTACGTTGAACAACCTGCGCTGGGACAAGCCGGTGCGCAAAGTCAATTTGTATGTCTTCGTAGGAGCGGGTGCTTCGTATTCCAAGACTGCTATTGATTTTAAGAATGATTCCTTGCAGGATCTCTCCGATGTAGTGATTCCGGGCGCTCGCGATTTTGGCAACATTGGCCCCATTATGGATGGTGGCGCGGGCATTGCCTTCCGCCTGGGGCCTGCGGTTAATATTGCTTTTGAGCACAAGGCCAGTATGCTTTTCAGCCGCCGTGCCGATTATTTGGATGGTTTTAGCGCCGGTTTCCGCGATATTCCCCAATACACGCATGTGCGCCTCAACTTCAACCTGCGCAGGAAAGGCGCATTGGCCGAGCCTCTGTACTGGGTCAATCCGTTAGATGTTGTCCTTACGGATATTTCCGAGTTGAAGGAGCGCCCCGTTTTAGATTTGACAGATACGGATGGCGATGGCGTCATAGATATGCTGGACCAGGACAATGATACGCCTGCCGGCGTACCCGTTGATACGCGCGGCCTGCCCTTAGACAGCGATGCCGACGGCGTGCCTGATTACAAGGATGTGGAGCCCTTTTCACCGCCTGCCACCAGGGTAACTCCCGATGGCAAAGCTGTGGAAGGCCCGGGCAAATACGTTACGGAAGATGAATTGGAGCAGGTGATTGCTCATCAGGCAGCGCAGCAGGGAAGCGGCAAAATCACTTCCTGGTTTTTGCCGACCATCCACTTCAATCCTGACAGTTACACCGTTCGCTATGCCGATTATCCGGCCATAGAGAGCGTAGCCCGCGTGATGAAGGCCAATCCGGATATTAAAGTCGTGGTGAAGGGCTTTACCGACAAAACGGCTTCTTCCGAGTACAACCTCATGTTGTCTTTCATGCGCGCTCAATCGGCTGTTGAGCTGCTGGTCAATCAGTACGACATTCCGCGCGAACGCCTGCTCATTCAATATGCCGGCGAAGACGAACCGCTGGTACCCGTCAGCGGCAGCAACTACATCAACCGCCGTGTGGAATTTTTCGTGGCCGGCCCCGATGATGTGGAAATGGCACGCCCCGAAGGCAGGCCCGCCGGCAAAGGCAGCTATAGAGGCCAAAAAGAATCGGATTATTGATGGCCTTTTTTCAACTTTCACAAAGGGCAGAATGGCAAAGCCGTTCTGCCCTTTTTTTATACCTTTGCACGGGTTTTGGTCGGAGGAAAAAGCAAACTCCGCGAAGGAATTGCAAAGGCAATCCCAAGAGGGAATCGGGTGAAACTCCCGAACTGTTCCCGCAGCTGTAAACTCCGGAATGTGTTTTGCTCCAGGGAAGGGTTTTCTTTTGGGCTTTCGCCAAATGATACCCGGCCCTCACGCCACTGGGCCCACAGGCCCGGGAAGGCCGGATGCAAAACGGAGTGAGTCAGAAGACCTGCCAAGACCTGATGGTCATAAAAAACTTTTCATTTACTCTCGGTGAGAGTAGATAAAAAAGTAAATACATTTACTTTTTTATGACCATTACATTCATTTACTCTCGGTGCAAAGAGAAATGAATGGAGAAATCTTGTCGTGCCAGCATTTGCCGAAAGGCAAAGCTCACTTCCTTTTCTGCCATTCTTTCTCTCGCTATCCGAAATTGTTTAACCTTTTAAACTCGTGCGAGAGATGAAAAAATTATTCCTTTATGCAGTCGTATTGTTTGCGGTTACCCTCTTTTCCTGCAATCGAAAGCCGGAACCGCTACCGCCTGTAGAAGCCGTGAAATACGGACAGGGCATTTTCATTGTGAATGAAGGCCCTTTTCAGACAGGTACCGGTACGCTTACGTTTTACGATCGCGACACCAAGGTGGTTACCGAGGATGTTTTCATGCGTGCCAACGACGGCAAGGAGCTGGGGAACATCGCTCAATCCATGAATGTGATTGACGACAAGGCTTACATCGTCGTCAACAATGCCGGCAAGGTGGTGGTGGCCGATGGAGAGACCTTAGAAGAGCGGGGGGAAATTTCCGGTCTGGGGCAGCCTCGCTATGTGGTTGACCTCGGCGATGGCCGCGTGGCTGTCAGCCAATGGGGCGCCGATGGGCTTTCGGGCAGTGTGGCTATTGTGAATGCCGGCAGCCTTGCCGTAGAGGCTGCCATAGCTACCGGCGCAGGAGCCGAGGGCATGCTGCTCAAAGACGGCAAGCTGTATGTGGCCAACTCGGGAGGTTATGGCGTGGATTCTACCGTGGCTGTGATTGACCTGACGGACAATTCCGTCAGTCATCTCGTGGTGGGCAGAAATCCTTCCGGCATCGTGGAAGATGCCAACGGCAATCTCTGGGTGTTGTGCAGCGGATTCAGCGACTGGAATGACCCCAACAACCCGCTGAATGCCCCCGGCAAATTGCTGCGCCTGGAAAACGGGCAAGAGGCTTTCTCCATAGACCTGCCCGTGTATTCCGGTGATTTGAACATCTCTGAAGATGGCAACATCCTTTATCTGCTGGTCAACAGCGAGCCTTACGGAATGCACATAGATTCTACGGCCCTGCCTTCGGAGTCCATTACGCACGGGCAGCAAGGTATTTTTTATTACTCTCTGGGACTGGACCCCGTTACGGGGCATTTGCTGTTAGGCAATGCCAAAGATTACATAAGCACAGGAGAGGTGGATGTTTTTCAGGACGATGGTGTGAAGGTGGAGACCATTTCTGCGGGAATTATTCCCGGGGGATACTTCGCGCGTTAAAAAAAGAGGGAGGCAAAGCCTCCCTCTTTTTTTATTGAACCCGATAGGCTGTAACACTGTTCTTGAAGAAAGTAGGTACGAGTAAGAGCCCCTGCTCGGGGATGTATTCAATATCTGCTGCGTTGATTTCTTTGTCGCGGGTATCGAGCAGGAGCGTGGGCGTCAGGCGGTGGTTGAGGTGATAGACCTGTCCGCTCCAGGCGGAGGCAAAGAAGCCACCCTGGCCATCGGGGACAATGCCGTCGCCATCGGGTATGCCCGGGCTGATGCTTCGCACTTCTTTGGATATTCTGTTGACCAGAAACATTTCGTTGCCTGCGAAGGAGAGCACGACGAGCAGGCTGTCGCTATAAGAAGTGATTCCATTGGGGGCTTTGACCTGAGCGATAG
>Ga0256832_1000363_pt1 | contig 28473 bp, 19 predicted proteins | sample 134614metaG_FD_190534 | JGI IMG/M metagenome (GOLD analysis project Ga0256832, IMG submission 190534) | Hydrothermal vent microbial communities from Lau Basin, Pacific Ocean - 134-614 | ecosystem: Environmental > Aquatic > Marine > Hydrothermal vents | place: Pacific Ocean: Lau Basin | collected...
GTTGTCCACCAGCATTCCCAGCGCCAGAATCAACGAAAACAGCACCATCATGTTGAGGGTGGCGCCCATAGCGCCCAACACCAGAAAGGAAATCACCATGGAAAGCGGAATAGCCACCCCCACGAAAAGAGCGTTGCGGAAGCCCATGAAAAACATCAGCACCAACACCACCAGAATGACGCCGGAGATGATGTTGTTTTCGAGGTCGGCCACTTGTTTTCTGGTCCGGTCCGACATGTCGTTGGTGATGTTGACCCGCAAGCTCGGCGGGAAATATTCTTTTTGGGCGGCTTCGATGATTTCCTTAATTTTATCAGCGGCCATGATCTGGTTGGCGCCCCGCCGCTTCTTCACGTCCAGCATCACCACGGGCTGTCCGAACTGGCGGGCGAAGCTTTCGGGCTCTTTGTCCTGAAAGCGCACCGTGGCAATATCCCGCAGGTAGGTGACCTTGCCGCGCGCCCGCTTCACCACGATCCGTTCCAACTCCCGGGGCGACTTGATTTCTCCCACCACGCGCACCGTCCGGCGGATGCCGCCCTCCTTGAGGTCGCCCGCCGAGATGGTCATGTTTTCGTTCTGGACGGCCTGGATGATGTTGCGGAACGAAACGTTGTGAGCCACCATTGCCACCAGGTCGATCGCCACCTCCACTTCCCGGTCTTGCAGCCCCCGAATGTCGGCGGTGGAAATCTCCGGCAGCTGCTCGATCTTATCTTGCAGATATTCGGCGTAATCTTTCAGGTCGTCGGTGGAAAACTCGCCCGAGAGGTTGATGTTGAGAATGGGCCGCAACTCCGAGAAGTCCAGCTTGACGGCGTGCGGCTTGGCGGGCAGGTCTTGCGGAAAATGGCGGTCGGAGGTGGCCTCGTCGATTTTGTCTTTCACTTCCCGCAGGGCCTGATCAGGGTCCACGTCGAAGGTAAACTTCACGTCGATGGCTGAAAATCCGGCCTGCGAGGTGGACGTGATCTTGTCAATGCCCGATATTTTTTTGAGTTTCTTTTCCAGCGGGCGGGTAATCAGGTTTTCGATGTCTTCGGCCGAGTTGCCGGGATATTGCGTGGTGATGAACACTTCCGGCGCCGCCACGTCCGGAAGCGCTTCGCGGGGCAGCGACAGATAGCTGAGAATACCGGCTATCGACACCAGGACCGTAAATACCAACACCGTCGTGGCGTTTTTCAACGCCCACGAAGTCAGACCGAATGTTTTGAAGATGGTTTTATTGGAAGCGTTGGACATGGGAGGCCGTTTTTAAGGGAGCGGGTGAGGTTCGGCCAGGCGGACGAGCTGCCCTTCGGAAAGGCCGCGGCTGGCTGTGGCCGCCACGAGGTCGCCGGGGCGAAGCCCATCTTCGACCAGGGCGTTTTGCTTATAGGTCCGGCCCACTTTCACAGGTTGGCGGCGCACCTTATACACGTCCTCGGTCTCGGTGCTGTCCAGCACATACACAAAGGATGCTCCCGTGCGGTCTTCCTGAATCAGATCCAGCGGCACGACCAGGACGTTGTCGGCATGGTAGGTGTGAATGTGCAGAATGCCCGTGAGGTTCGGACGCAGCATCTCCGCACGGTTGTCGAGCGCCACTTCCACCTTGAAGGTGCGGTTGGTGGGATGGATGAAGCTGCCCACATACCGCACTTTGCCCGTCAGGGTCGAGTCAAAAACCGGGAAATAGACCTGGACGTTTTTCCCTTCCTGAACGATCGGCAGAAACCGTTCCGAAATGTCGCTTTCCAGATAGAGGTCCCGAAGGTTGATCATCCGCCCGATGGGGCGCAGCGGTGCCACCACTTCCCCCTTTCGGACGTCCAGCGCATCCAACTTGCCCGAGATGGGCGCTGTGACGGCCATCTTCTTCAGCTGGGCCCGAAGGGCCGCAATCTGTTTTTCGAGGGCGTTTTTGCGGGTTTTTGCTTGAAGATATTCCATTTCCGGAATGACGCCTTCCTTGTAAAGACGCAGCTGGCGGTGATAGGTGGTCTTCGCCAGTTGATACTGGGTTCGGAGTTGGCCTAATTGGTGCCGCAGGGCTTCATCATCAAGCCGCAAGATAACCGCGCCTTTCGGAACGATGTCGCCTTCTTCATGGAGAATGGCCACCACTCTGCCACCCGCTTCGGGCGCCAGCGTCACGTTGCCGTCGGTCTTCACCGACCCCTGAATGTCAAGATACTGGTCGAATGAAGTAGGCTTGACAACGTAAGCCGTGATGAAAGGCAGCTCCGATGCGTTTTCCCGTGCGATCTTCTCGTCGAGCGCATGAAGAATCTTTGAGAGGCTGTCCAGTTGACGGACGATGCGCTCCCGCCGAGCGAGAAGGTGATCCACCGAGTCGGCGGCCTTCGGTGGAACGTCCGCGCCCTCCTGACGTGGATGACATCCTCCCAGCGCAAGCCATGTCCCTATGATGGCAAAAAGTGGAAATGTTCTCATGGTGTGACAATATTTTTACCCAGGAAGTTCATCAGGGCGATTTTCTTGTTCATAAAGTCGGCGATGCTTTGCAGATATTGTTGTTGGGCCGAGAAAAGTTGCAACCATGATTGATGCAGCTGAAACGGCGACAGCACGCCTTCCCGATATTTCACGCCGTCTCGGCCGGCGATGCGCCCGGCCAGTTCGAGGGCTTCTTTTCGGAGTATCACGTTCCGCCGCGCATAGCGATATTCATTGAGCAGTCGGCTGTATTCGGCGTTGAGGCGGTGTTCGGCGTCCCACAGGTCGAAAAGGGCTTGCTGATATTCCATGCGGGCCTGATCGATCCGGCTTTGCCGGCCCCAGCTGGTGAACAGCGGAATTTGAATCTGCACGCCCACCAGCGATTGTTCCCGCCAGATGTCGGCGTTGTCGAAAAAGTCGAAGTCGTTGCTGTAAGCATATTTTCCGTAAGAGGCAAACGCACTGATGACGGGCAGGGCCCGGGCTTTTTCATTTTTCCACAGCAGTTTGCGGGCTTTGAGTTGCTGCTGGGCGATGCGATAGTCGATGTGTTGTTGGACGTGAAAATCGGAGTCGGAAACGGCCGAGTCGTCGGCCTGCGCCCACAGCCCTTCAAGGTGGTCGGTGAGGCCCAGCGTGTCGTCGGGTGCTCGTCCCATCACCCAGTTGAGCATTTGGCGAGCCGTCCGAGCCATTTGCCACGCATAGTTTTGCTGTGTTTTCAGCTCGGTGAGCGTGAGTTTTATTTGATCAACAGCGCTTCTGTCGGCAAACCCTTCCCGATAAAGCTTCAGGGTGTGCTGATAGTTTTTTTCCACTACGTGCAGGTCTTTGGTCAGGATATCATAGTGGGTTTCGGCCAACAAGGCTTGCATGTAAGCGGCCGTGACGGCTTCGGTCACTTTCTGGGCGGTTTTCTCGGCGGCCAATTCCGAGATGGCTTTGTAGGTGCGCGCCGACTGCAACCCCACGATGTAGGAGCCGTTGAAGATGAGTTGCGTGATGCGCCCCTGCCAGCGCATGTCCTGTTCGGTGCCGAATTTGACGGGCACGTAAGCATCGGCGGGTGCCTGCGGATTGAAAATCCGGGCCGGTATCAGCTGCTCGGGCTGCTTGATGAATTGCTTGTAATTGGCGTCGAGGTGCAACTGGGGCAGGCCGACGGCGGTGGTTTCCCATACTTTCTTGCGGGCCTTGCGGATGTCCAGCTGGGCTTTTTGCATCTGCGCATTGTGGGTGAGGGCGTAACGGATGGCTTCTTCCAGCGAAAACGACGTTTGTGCCCGGACGGTCAGGGAGGCGACAAGCCCGATGCCCAGCCATATCCATCTTTTCATGGGCGATCGATTTTTTGAAGTTGCTTTTTCCCCGCCGGCGTAAGCAGCGGCACCAGAAAAAAGTGAAAGAAACGGTCGAACAGCGTCCAGCGTGAGAAGCGCTCGGGCGGAAAAAGCAGTGGATTGTGAATACCGAGAATGCCGGAGAAAAAGAAACGACCGGCCAGTTCCGGGTCGATGTCGTCCCGGTAGAGGCCGGCCCTTTTCCCGCGTTCGATGTTGCCGGAAAACCAATCGATGACGATCTTCATGTGTCGGGCGCGCATCCGGTCGGCGATGTCGGGATAATAGCGTTCCAGCTGATAGGCCGGCGCCGTCTCGATGTCTTGAAGCACCTTGCGGACGATGTCCCGAACCGCCAGAAACTCCTCCACCGGATTCAGCCCCCGCTCTTCCAGCGCAGCAATGTAACGCAACACCGCCTGATGCAGATCGTCCACAGCGGCCTCGATGAGGGCTTCTTTGGCCGGACAATGCTGATAAAGCGTCTTTTTGGAAATGCCGACGCCGCGGGCAATCTCATCCATGGTGACGTCTTTGAACCCGTAACGGAAAAACATCTCCCGCGCCTTCCGGATAATCTTCTCTTTCATCGGTACAAATGAGGCGGCAAAGGTAAACGATGGAAACTAAAAAGACTTATTCGGTTTCCGTGGGTGCAAACGCCCCTTTCTCTGAAAGGTCAAACGTTTCCCGTAATTTAACTTTTACGGTCTTCCTCAATCAGCTGCCGCAGTGCCTCGACGGCCTGTGCTTCGGGGATGTTGCGCCGGACCATTTCCCGTCCCCGAAACAGGGCGATGCGGCCCGGTCCGGTGCCGATGTAGCCGTAGTCGGCATCGGCCATCTCGCCAAAGCCGTTTACAATGCAGCCCATGATGGCGATTTTCAGGCCCGGATAGTCGTGAAGCGCTTCCTGAATCTTGCGGGTGGTGGTTTGCAGGTCGAAGAGCGTCCGCCCGCAGCTGGGGCAGGCGATAAATTCGGTTCGGAACATGCGTCGCCGGCAGGCCTGCAATACCTGAAACGCCCATTGCCAGCGTTCGGCATCGGCATGTTCCCACAGCAGACCGTGTCCCCAGCCTTCAGCCATGACCCCGCCGATGTCGGTGCTCACCGCCATCAAATCCGAGATATCGGCCGGCAACGGGACGTCCCAGATGACGCTTTGCGAGCTGCTTGTTTTCAGGAGCAGCGCCCGAAGTTCCTTGTAGGTGAGCCCCGCCGTGTTGACGATCCGATGGCCACCCGAAGGAAGCGGTGTATGCAGGGCTTTCTCCAATGAAGCAAAATAAACGTAGAATTCATGCTCGGGATGGGCTGCGGCAAAGGCCTGCCAGGGGGCTTTTTCCTCGAACCACGGGAAGGTTGTTGGCCTGCCCTCCCATGAAGATGCCGGGACGATGGCCGGCACGTCTTCCGGAAGCGAGGCGGGCGCCTCGGTGAACCATACCGCATCCGGTATCGGAACGTCATCATCAAACGGCTGATAATGACCCCGAACTTTTGCTATCACCGTTGGGCGCACCGAAGACGGCTTTTGTAAAAACGGATCCCATGAAAGCCGCGGCACTGCATCCGACGATTCCATCCGTCGGGTATATTGTTCGCCGTATCGGCCTGCAATGGCACGCGCCACCGGCACTTCCGCTTCGGGCGGCTCGGCCAGCGACACCCGGATGGTGTCGCCGATACCGTCGGCCAGCAGCATCCCGATGCCCAGCGCCGATTTGATGCGGGCGTCTTCACCTTCGCCCGCCTCCGTCACGCCCAGATGAATGGGGAAGTCCATTCCTTCCTCGTCCATCTTGGCCGCCATCAGCCGGTTGGCGGCCACCATCACCAGCGGATTGCTGGCTTTCAGCGAAATGACAATATGATAGAAACCCTCATCCACGCAAATCCGCAGGTATTCCATGGCCGATTCGACCATGCCCACGGGCGTGTCGCCGTAGCGATACAGCATCCGGTCAGACAGCGACCCGTGGTTCACGCCGATGCGCAGGGCGGTGCCGTATTCCTTGCAGATGGCCAGCAACGACCGCAGTCGTTGTCGGATGCGTTCTTGGGCGGCCTCAAAGTCGGCGTCGGTGTATTCTTTCGTAGGGTTGAGGGATTTTTTATCGACGAAATTGCCCGGGTTGATGCGCACCTTTTCTACGATGCGGGCGGCTTCTTCGGCCACATTCGGCGTAAAGTGGACGTCGGCCACCAGCGGGACGTCATAGCCCCGCGCTTTGAGGGCGGATTTGATGACGCGCAGGTTCTTTGCCGTGGTCAGGTTCGGCGTGGTGATGCGCACGTAGTCGCAACCGGCGTCGGCCAGCCGGATGGTCTCGGCCACCACGGCCTCGGTGTCGAGCGTGTCGGCGGTGGTCATCGATTGAATGCGAATCGGCTGCCGCCCGCCCAGCGGAAGATGTCCGACGGGCACTTCCCGCGTGGGCCGCCGTCCTGTGCCCTGCACGTAGCGTGAATAAGCGGCTGGGTCTTTGAGATATTCTGCAATGCTGCTCATGAGTTCATCTCCGATTCTGAGAAGTCGCCGGCCTGTGGACGAACCACCAAGTCTTCCACCACCGCATCGGCCGGCAGTTCGGTAAGGTGATGAATGATGCGGGCCAGGGTGTCCGGTAAGATAAAGCGATGCGGCTCGTAGGGCGTCCCTTCCCACGAGTCGGTGTAAACCGGCCCGGGATACAGGGTGCTCACGCGCACGCCCGTGGGTTTCAGCTCTTCCCGAAGCACCTTCGAAAAGCCGGTCAGCGCATATTTCGAAATGCAATAGGACGCCCCGTTCGGATAAGGCTGCAAGCCGGCTGTGGAGCTGATGTTGACGATCAGGCCGCTTTTTCGGGCGGTCATCATCGGCAGCAGCCGCTTCGTCAGATAATAAGGCGCCGCCGCATTAAGCGCCATGAGATACTCGAACGTGGCGTCGTCTTCCGTCTGAATTTTTCCGGGGATGAACGTGCCGGCATTGTTCACCAACACATCGATACGGTCAGTTTTTTCTTGCAGCCACCTTACCCACTTTTCGATATCGGATTTGCGGGTGAGATCGCAGGCATATCCTTCCACTATCCTCCCTTCGTCGCGCAGTTGCATTTGCAGGGCCTGGACGGCCTCGGCATGGCGGGCGGAAAAAAAGACCCGCCAACCTTTCCGGGCAAATAGGGTCACGACGGCCCGCCCCACGCCGCGGGTCCCGCCCGTGACGATGACTACTCTGTCGCCGCTCATCACGATTGCAAATATCAGGTTTCCCGCTGGATAAGCGAAACGGGCCAAACCCGCCGCCTTTGCGCATGCATTTCGGAAATTTGAAGCCGCTAATGCATGCTTGCCAACGATGAACGATCCATTAAAACTCTGGGAACCGTCCCCGTCGTTTCGGGAGAACGCCCATCTGACGCATTTTGCCCTTTGGCTGGAAACCCGGCGGGACCTTCACTTTCCTGACTATCACGCTCTATGGCAATGGTCTGTGGACCATTACCGGGATTTCTGGGCGGCCGTCTGGGACTATTTTCAGATCGAAAGCAGCACACCTTATCGGGAAGTGGTCTCCGGCGATGAAATGCCCGGCGTGCGCTGGTTTACGGGCGCCCGACTAAACATTGCCCGCCACCTGCTGCGGGCCGGAAATGATGATGACACCGCGCTGATTTTCGGCAACGAACGCGGCGCCGAACTGCGGTGGTCGTGGCGCCGACTGCGGCGTGAGGTGGCGGCTTTTCGGGCGTTCTTAGAAGCGGAAGGCGTGCAGCCGGGCGACCGCGTGGCGGCGTTTTTGCCCAACGTGCCGGAGGCCACCGCGGCCATGCTGGCCACCGCCGCGCTGGGCGCGGTGTGGTCGAGTTGTTCGCCCGACTTCGGCGCAGGATCGGTCGTGGATCGTTTTGCGCAAATCGAACCCAAGGTGCTGATTGCCGTGGACGGCTACACCTACGGCGGCAAGCCTTTCGATCGGCAGGCCGTGGTCACCGAAATTTTGAGCCACCTGCCCACCGTCCGCAAGGTCGTCTATTTGCCCTATTTGACGGAGGACGCCGCGCAGTTGGCGGCGCTTCCGGGAGCGGTCTCGTGGGCCGATGCCGTCGCCGCCCACAGAGACGCTCCCCCGGCCTTTACCGATGTCGATTTCAACGCCCCGCTCTGGGTGTTGTTCTCCTCAGGCACCACCGGCATCCCCAAAGCCATCACGCACTCGCAGGGCGGTATCCTGCTCGAGTTGATTAAATACCATGCATTTCACAACGACACGCGGGCCGGCGAGCGCTATTTCTGGTACACCACCACGGGCTGGATGATGTGGAACTTCCTCCACGGCGCCCTTTTCTTCGGCGCCCCCATCGTGCTCTACGATGGCAGCCCCGGATGGCCCGACCTGAACGTGTTGTGGAAATGGGCCGAAAAGGTGAAAATCACCCATTTCGGCACCAGCGCCCCCTATCTGGTGGCCTGCATGAAAAAAGGCCTCACGCCGTGGAAAGACTTCGACCTTAAAGCGATGCGCTCCATCGGCTCCACCGGCGCGCCGCTGCCGCCGGAAGCCTTCCGATATGTGTATGAACACGTGCATCCCGACGTGTGGCTGTGTTCGATGTCGGGCGGAACGGATGTGTGCACGGCCTTTGTGGGCGGCAACCCCTGGCTGCCGGTCTATGAAGGCGAAATCCAGTGTCGTGCGCTGGGAAGCGCCGTCTATGCCTTCGACGAAAACGGCCGGCCCGTCTATGACCAGCTGGGTGAGATGGTCATCACCCGTCCCATGCCCAGCATGCCCATCTATTTCTGGAACGACCCCGACATGAAGCGCTATCGGGACAGCTACTTCTCGGTCTATCCCGGGGTGTGGCGCCACGGCGACTGGATTAAAATCATCTCCGAACGCTATTCCCTCATCATTTACGGCCGTTCCGACGCCACCCTCAACCGGCAGGGCATCCGCATCGGCACCGCGGAAATCTACCGAGCGGTGGATACCATCCCCGAAGTGAAAGACTCGCTGGTCATCAACCTCGAATTGCCGGGCGGCGACCACTATATGCCGCTGTTCGTCGTCATGGAAAAAGGACACCTCACCGATGACGTCCGGCAGCGCATCAAGAAGGCCCTGCGCACCCAATATTCCCCGCGTCACGTGCCCGATGAGATCATCGAAGTGCCCGACATTCCCTATACCATCAGCGGGAAAAAGTTGGAAGCGCCCGTGAAAAAAATCATGATGGGCATGCCGCCGGAAAAAGCCGCCAGCAAAGACGCCCTGCGCAATCCGCAGGCGTGGGACTATTTTCTTGACCTTGCCGCCCGCATCCGAAAAGAAAAAGGACTGGAATAAGAAAACCGGCGCTCATTCCGTCACGGCCAGCTGCGTCTCCACCAGGTGGCGATAGTAGCCGTTCTGTTCCATGAGCTGGGCGTGTGTGCCTTGCTCGATGACTTGACCGTCTTTGAACACGAGGATGAGGCTCGCCCGGCGGATGGTGCTCAGCCGATGGGCGATGACGATGCTGGTGCGGTTGCGTAAAAGCCGGTCGGTGGCGCGCTGAATCAGCTCTTCATACATCTCATCGACAGCCGAAGTGGCTTCATCGAGGATTAAGATGGCCGGATTGCGCACGTAGGCCCGCAGGAAAGCGATCAGCTGACGCTGCCCCAGCGACAGGTCGGCCCCGCGCTCCTGAAGCGTGTATTGGAGTCCGCCGGGCAAGCCGTCGATGAATTCCCGCATTCCCAATTCGTCAATCGCAGCTTCAATCCGACTTCGCTGGATCGGGCTGTATAGGGTGATGTTGTTTTCCACCGTATCGGAAAACAGGAAAATGTCCTGCGTCACCAGGGCCAGATGCCGCCGATAGTGGTCGAGGTCGTAATCTTCGATGCGCACGCCGTCCACGCGCACCTCGCCCCCCTGATACGGGTAAAATCGGGCGATGATGTTGGCCACGGTGGTCTTGCCCGCCCCTGTTTTGCCCACCAGGGCCAGTTGCCGACCGGCGTCGATCGAGAAAGAAACACCGTCGAATACGGGCCGATCCGGAACGTAAGCAAAACGCACATCCCGAAATTCGATGCGTCCCCGAATCGGCGTTTTGACTGCACCCGTCCGGGGTTCGACGGGCACGGTGGCGGTGATTTTACGCACCCGCTCGGCGGCCACCAGACCCATCTGAATGGCATTAAAACGATCGGCCATCCGACGCACCGGACCAAAAAGCAGGTTGATATACATGATGAAGGCCACAATGGCCCCCAACGTCACCTCACCCGTCACCGTCATCTGCATGCCGCCCCACAGAATCAGCGCCAGCGACACCGCAAAAAGCAACTCAAGAACAGGAAAAAACAGCGAATACGCAAAGATGACCTGATAATGTCCGCGGAGCAGTTCTTCATTGATGGCGTCGAAACGGCGGAGTTCCCGCGGCTCGATGGCCAGCGTCTTCACGGTGAAAATGCCCGAGATGCGCTCTTGCAGAAAGGTGTTCATCCGGGAAATCAAATTGCGGATGTGATGAAATCCTTTCCGGACGCGCTCTTTGAAGATGTAGGAAGCGCCTATCAGCAGCGGAAACACCGACAGCGTGATGACAGTCAGCCGCACGTCGGTCCACAGCATCAACCCGATGATGAACGTCACCAGCATCAGATCGCCCATGATGCTGATGATGCCTTGCGAGAACATCTCCGCCATGGCTTCGATGTCGGAAATGCTGCGGGTGACCAGGCGGCCCACCGGCGTTTTGTCGAAGAAAGACACCGTCCCATGCAGCAGCCGCTGAAACACGTGCCCGCGGAGCTGTGTGACCACCTCGATGCCAATGAAGAAGTTGTAAAACTCATTGAGAAAAGCCACTCCGGCATTGAAAAAGATCACGCCGAAAAAGAGCAGGCCGCCCCACCAGAGGCCCTGCATGTCCCGATGGGCGATCGGGCCGTCGATGACCTGTTGCACGATGTAGGGACGCACGGCCGCCGACACCGAATAGCCCAGGACGATGAGCAGTGCCGCCGGCAGCCGTCGTCGGGCGTGCGGCAGAAAAGAGGTGACCCAGCGCAGATCCGACGCCCATGAGGTGCGAAAGGGCTTCATAGGATGGGAATCAACAGGTTTTGCGGATAGCGAATCCGCGTCAGGTAAAGGCCGTGCGGCGGCGCCAGCGGTGCTGAAAGATCCCGCCGGCGGGAACTCAGCATGGCGTCGAAGTCCTCAGGCGTGGTGCGCCCGCGGCCCACCGCCAGCATGTTGCCCACGATCAAACGTACCATTCCCCGCAGAAAGCGGTTGGCCGTGATGGTGAAGATCAGGCGGTGTCCATGGACGTCCCATCGCGCATAGCGCAAATCCACCGTGTGGTTGCCCCTTCCGTCCGTTTTGCTGACGGCTTCAAAGTCGCTGTGTTTGAGCAGGACGGCAGCGGCCCGGTTCATCGCCTCGACGTCCAGCGGATGGTGAACCAGCACCGCCCTTTTTTGAAGGAACGGATTCTTGACCGTGGTCAGGTGATATTCGTAGGTGCGTTCGAAAGCATCGAAACGGGCGTGGGCCGGCCGTTTCAGCTTATACAGTCGGCGGGCTGCCACGTCGGGCGGCAAGATTTGATTGAGCCGCTGAATAAACCGCTCGGGAAAAGGCGGTTCGGTCTCGAAATGAAGAAAAAACTGCGCGGCGTGGACGCCCGTGTCGGTGCGCCCGCAGCCATACACGCCCACCTCGTGCCGCAACAGCAGCCCCAGCGCATCTTCCACCACCTGCTGCACCGTCAGTTCCCGCCGTTGCTTCTGCCAGCCGTGGTAATGCGTCCCGTCGAAGGCGATTTCCAGAAAAAAGCGTTGGGCCACGCGCCGTTACACTTTTTCGACGATCATCGCTGCGCCCTGTCCCACGCCCACGCACATCGTGGCCAGCCCGTAGCGGACGCCTTCCCGCCGTTTCATCTCGTGCAGCAACGTCGTCAGGATGCGGGCGCCGCTGCAGCCCAGCGGATGCCCCAGCGCAATGGCGCCGCCGTTCACGTTCACAATGTCGGGATCAAGCCCCAGATCGCGGATGCACGCGATGGACTGCGCGGCAAAGGCTTCATTGAGTTCAACCAGACCGATGTCGCCGAGCGACAAGCCGGCCCGTTTCACGGCTTTTTGCGTGGCAGGGACGGGCCCGATACCCATAATGGCCGGATCGACCCCGGCCACAGCCATGCTGACGATGCGGGCCATCGGCCGAAGGCCGAACTGTTTCAGCGCCGTTTCGCTGACCACCCACACCGCCGCCGCCCCATCGTTAATTCCCGACGAATTGCCGGCTGTAACCGTCCCGCCTTCTTTGAAAGCCGGTCGCAGGCGGGCCAGCTTTTCCAGCGTGGTGTCGGGCCGCGGGTGCTCGTCGGTGTCCACCACCAGCGGCTCGCCCTTCCGTTGCGGAACCGTCACGGGCACAATTTCATCGGCAAACTTGCCCGCTTCGGCGGCGGCTTTATATTTCATTTGTGAGGCATATGCAAAAGCATCCTGTTCTTCCCGGGTGATGCCCCACCGTTCGGCCACGTTTTCAGCGGTTTCGCCCATCCCATAAGGGTAATATTGTTGGGCCAGCCGCGGGTTGATGAACCGCCAGCCGATGGTGGTGTCGAACACTTCGGGACGCCGGTCGAAGGCGGCCGTGGGCTTTTTCATCACCCAGGGCGCCCGGCTCATACTTTCGGTGCCGCCGGCGATATAAACGTCCGCTTCGCCCAGCATCACCGCCCGGGCCGCATCCATCACCGCCTGAAGACCCGAAGCGCAAAGCCGGTTGACGGTTACGCCCGCCACGCTCACCGGCAGCCCCGCCATCAGGGCGGCCATCCGAGCCACGTTGCGGTTGTCTTCACCCGCCTGATTGGCTGCTCCGAAAATCACATCCTCAACGGCCTGCGGATCAATCGCAGGCTGCCGTTGCAACAGGGCTTCGATGACATACGTGGCCAGATCGTCGGGCCGAACACTGCTCAACACCCCGCCAAAACGCCCCATCGGCGTCCGAACGGCGTCCACAATATAAGCGGTTTCCATAGATTTTCGTTGAAATGCCGCAAAGGTAAAGCCGACCGAGAGAGGTCGGGAAGAAGGCCCTTGCCTGCCAGCCTATCCTTTGATTTTAACGTCCAGCGCGTCCCGCAGGCCGTTGCCCACCAGATAAAAGGCCAGCACGGCCAGCATAATCGCCAGCCCGGGAAGAAACGCCAGATAGGCGGCATCCACCACGATGTAGCCGCGGTGGTCGTTCAACATATAACCCCACGACGGCGTGGGCGGCTGCACGCCGATGCCCAGAAAGCTCAGGCCCGCCTCCAACAGAATGGCCGTGGCAAAGTTGGCCGCCCCAATGACGATGAGCGGCCCGATGATGTTGGGCAGGATGTGCAGCGTCAGGATGCGAAAAAAGCGGAATCCCAGCGCCCGCGCCGCCGTGATGTATTCCTGCTCACGCACCGACAACACCTGCCCCCGCACAATCCGCGCCACGCTCACCCACATCGTCAGCCCCACCGCCACAAACACCTGCCAGAACCCTTTCCCCAGCGCAATGCTGATGGCGATGACCAGCAACAGCGTCGGAATAGACCACGTCACATTGATCAGCCACATCACCACTTCGTCGATCCAGCCCCGATAATAGCCGCCGATGGCGCCGATGATCACGCCCAGCAGCAGCGAGATAATCACCGCAATGAAACCCACCGACAACGACACCCGCACGCCCAGCGCCAGCCGAGACAACATGTCCCGACCGAAACGGTCGGTGCCCAGCCAATAGGTGCGATGCACGATGTGTTCTTTTTTAACTTTTTGATGGAGGGCTTCCCATGTCGTCTGAATCCGCCGACCTTCGACGTCCCGAAATGAAACCCCATTCTGGTCGATATGCCAGTCGGGATTTTCGGGATGAACGGCATAGACCGCTTCGGGTAAGAAAAAAGACTCCCAGATGCCCGCCGTGTCGTTGCCCATAAAACGCTCGACGTAAATGGAATCCCGCGTCAGACGGTATTGCAGAAACGGCACTTTCTCATAGGCCGACGGACGCCCGTTGAGCCACGTTTGCCACCACGACGTTTCCGGCACCACCTGATTTTTTCGGATCAGCAGCAGGTTAATGGAAAATCCCGGCGGTTGGGTCTCGATTTCGAGGATCATATCGTTGGCGTAGGGCGTTTTGTCGGGAAGAATGAGCGGGCCGAGGAGGGCCACAACCAGCAAAAAGAGAATATAAATCAGCCCCGCCACCGCCGGCTTGTTCTTCAAGAAGCGTTGCCGGGCGTAATAGGCGGGCGACCGCCCGGTGGATGTGTGCGGCGTCTCAGCCATGCGTTACAACAGACGATTGTGGAGCATCAGCCCCTTGCGCGTGATCACAAATCTATATTCCGCCAGATTATCCTTGTCGAAAATGGCGGTGGGCAGCCAGTCGCGCCGCCGATCATCGTAGCGCAGAATGCTGATGAGGTCATTATCCAGCAAGGAAAGGATCACGTCGCGGATCACCGCCGGAGCGGCGTCCACTTCCTCATAGAGCGCATCCAGCGACTCCGGAAAATACAGCTTGTCGAGGATGTCGAGAGCTACCGGATCGGCGGCTATCGGGCTTTTCTTCCTTTCCATCGGTAGGATTTGGGGCCAAAAATAGCCCGAATGGTGATAAGCGGGACGTAAACCAGATAATACACCGCACCCGGCGGGTAATATTTCAGCAGTCCGGCGGCGCCCATTTTTCTTGTGACGGCATATAAAAAAGGGACTTCGGCCAGAGCTTTCCCGCCCAGCAGCGTCAGCGCCGGTGCCCATCCGTGGCCGAGGAGGGCGGCTGTCACAGATGCCGCAGTCAGGATGTGAAGGGCGGCGGTGGCCAGGCTCACGGCTTTCGCAAAGCCGTTTTCGTAGTGGGCGGAAGCGGCCGCCCAGCGAAGGCGCTGATGCCACCACTGCCGAAACGTTGCCGGCGGCAGGGTCGAGACCGTCGCTTCCGGCGTGGCTGCAAAGCACACCGGCCCCTGTGAAGCCAGGCGATGCGCCAGCAGCTCATCATCGCCGGCGGCAAAGTGGTCGATGCCCGCATAGCCGTTGACGGCCTCAAAGGCCGAGCGCAGGAAGGCCATATTGCCCCCGTTGACCATTGTCAGCCGTCCCGCAGTCATCGATGCCGCCCCGATGCCCACCAGCCCCCACTGTTCAAGGGCCAGCACCTTGCCCGGCAGGTGCGCGGCTTCAAGGCGGATGGGCCCTGACACCAGAACGGGCGGACGGGAGCGGGAAAAACAGCCCGCCAGCACATCCAGCCATTGCGGCGACGGGCCACAGTCGGCATCGGTCAGCGCAATCACCGGATGGCGGGCATTCCGAATGCCGTGCGTCAAGGCGGCTTTCTTGCCCATCCGGCCCGGCGGCAGGGAAAGCACACGGTAAGGAATGCCCCGTCCCTGGGCTTCAATGACGGCGGCGGTGCCGTCGGTGGAATGATCGTCCACAAAAATGACCTCGTAGTTTTCCGTCGGGTAGTGCAGCTTTTTCAGCGCTTCCAGTAAGTAAGCGATGCGGTGGGCTTCGTTACGGAAAGCCACCACCACCGAAAAGCGAACGTCCCCCGTGGAAACCGGATGCACCGGCGGCAACCGGCGCCACCAATACAGAAAAAAGCCCATCAAGGCCGCGTAGGCGCATGCCGCCGCGGCCGATGCCAACCAGACGCCGCTCATAAGGCCATCAGCAGATTACACCCGCGCACTTCGGCATGCGCATAGCGCCCCAGAATACTGAACGTCCCGTCGGCGTGGACGATCCCCAGGTCGTCGGTGGCAATGAACGCCATCGAATGTTGGTTGGCCAGGTCGATGATGCCCAGCCGCCCCCGACGGCCCGGCGGAAGCATCGATAGCGGATCATAAAGGTCAACCGCCACGGCCCGCATCCATGGCGGCGGGCGCATCCGGGTGCTCGCCTGCGGCGTGGAATAGGCCTGCGAAAGCAGCTCGGTCATCCCATATTCGGAGATGATGCGGCTGCCCGGAAAAGCTTCCCGCAATATCGCATGAAATTCTTCCTTGACCAGCTCCCGCCGCTGCCCCTTCATGCCGCCCGTTTCGATGATCCAGTCAGGAACGGTCCGCACGCCCCACTGGATCCAGTTCAGCAGCGCAAAGGCCACGCCGAAGACCACCGACTGCCGTCCCATCGCCCGGGCCCGCCGAATGTGGGCTTCCACGGCATCGAAATCGGTTCGAACAAACGGCTTCTCATCCTGCCCTGCGGCTGTCATAAAGTCCCGCACCATCGATAAAAGCGACGCATGCGGATTGTCCAGATAAGAGGGCAACAAACCGATAAAATAAAACCGTTCCAGCGGCCCCACCAGCCGTTCGAAGGCACGCCGCGCCACCGCATGATAAAACCGCAGCGACGTGATGTAGTGCGAGGACCGAAGGGCTGTCCCGGTGGTCCCGCTGCTGATAAAGACGTGCGCATGGTCGGGCACCGACAGCACACGCTGCGTTTTGAAAAAGCGAATGGGCATCAGCGGGACGGCATCAAGGCGTTCCACCGCCTCCGGAGATTTTCCCAGATAATGCAAGAACCGCCGATATACCGCATTGTGTTCGGCCTGAAAACGAAACACGCGCAAGGCTTTCGCTTCAAAATCAGCCGGCGTGAGGGCATCCAGCGCCTCGGCGGAAAAAAGCGGAAAAGAAAGCCCCAACGGTGTTTCTTTTGACGGGACGAAAATAGCGGCTGCCCGCAAGAAAAGCTTGCTGTTACCTTTGTTGCAAAGAAAGAAAGGCATGGGCCGCACAAGCTGGCTGGAACGGGTGATGCGCTGGCAGGGCTTTCCGATGGAAGAAGCCGAAGCACAATACCGCCGATTATTGAACCTCTCGGGTGAAAGCCTGCACCAATGGCAACAACAGCAACGGTGGGCCGTCTTCCGGCACCACTTTGAAAATAACCCCTACTATCGAAGCATCGTCGGCGATAAACCCGCCCGGTGGGAAGACGTCCCCGTCCTCACCAAATCCCATTTACAGCAGCCCATCGATACGCTCATTACGCCGCCGCTGGACAAAAGCAAGGTCTATATCAACAACACCTCCGGCTCCTCAGGTCATCCTTTCTTTTATGCCAAAGACAAAATGAGCCACGCCCTCTCATGGGTGGAGATTAAACACCTCTATGCGCTGCATGGGCTCACGTTGCGCTCCTTGCAGGCCCGTTTTTACGGCATTCCGCTCGGCGGCAAGGGCTATTGGGTGGAAAAACTCAAAGACCGGATCGCCCGTCGGGTGCGTTTTCCGGTGTTTGACCTGAGCGAGCCCGTGATGGATCGCTGGATCGAGCGCTTCCGCCGCCTTCCTTTTGAATATGTGTATGGCTATACCAGCTCGGTGGTTCGATTTGCACGGCATTGCCGCCGGCGCGGCATTGTGCTGAAAGAGGTCTGTCCCACGCTCAAAGTGACCATCGTGACCTCCGAGGTCTGCACGCCGGAAGACCGCACCATCCTCGAAGAAGGCATCGGCGTGCGGGTCGTGAATGAATACGGCGCTTCGGAATGCGGCTTGATTGGCTTTGAAGACCCCGCAGGCCAATTTCGGGCCTGCGAACGTTTGTTGTATATCGAAACGGTGGACGACGAGGGACGCCCTGTGCCGCTCGGGCAAAGTGGACGGGTGCTCATCACCGCCCTGTTTAATCGGGCCATGCCGCTGATCCGCTATGAAATCGGCGACTTTGCCGTGCTGGACCGCTGCGACGACGGCGGCCTGTGCATCCAGCAATTGCAGGGCCGGGTCAATGATATGATACGCCTGCCCAGCGGGCGGGTCTCGCCGGGGCTCACCTTTTACTATATCTCGCGCAGCCTGCTCGAAGATGCCGGATTTATCCGCGAGTTTATCATCCGACAGACCGCCATCGATACGTTCGAGTTTGTCATCGACGCCGCCCGACCGCTGACGCCGGAAGACAGGGCGATGATCCAGAAAATGATGGATCGCTATCTGGAACCCGGCTTGAAATTGGTCATTCACGAAGTCGAAAAAATCGAGCGTTCCCAATCCGGCAAGATCAAGCATTTTTATTCCGAAATCGAAGCCGCTTGAAACGTCCTTCCCGCTGGCTGGTGTTTACGCATAAGCCCTTTCATTATCGGAAGGAGGACGGCGTGTATGTCACCGATGGCGGCTTTCCTTTTCAGATGCAGGCGCTGGCGGGTCTGGTGGGCCGTCTGACGGTGGTGTTCCCCGAAGTCGGAGGTTCTGAAATGCCCGAAGGCGGGATGCCCATTCCAGCGGATAATGTGGCCTACGAGCCGCTGCCGTGGCGGGGTGGGGCACGCCGTAAGGTGGCCATCCTCTGGAACCATCTTCGCAACCTGGGGCGCTATCGGCGCCTGTTGCAGCAGGCCGATGCGGTGCATTGCCCGGTGCCGTCGCACGTGTCGATGGTGCCCATGGTGCTGGCCTTGCTGATGCGCAAGCCCCTGCTGGTGCGCTATTGCGGCGATTTCCGCCGCCCTAAAACGCTTGTGCAGCGGTGGCTGGTGGCTTTGATGAAAGCCACAGCCCGCCGGCGGTGTGTTTCCTATCTGGCTACGGGTCTGGACGACCAGCCGCCCCATCCGCACATCCCATGGATTTTTGCCACCAGCCTGCATGAAACCGACTTAAACGCTCCCCTTCTTCCAGCGCCCGACCCGCCGCTGATGGCATGGGTGGGCCGCCTCGATGCCAATAAGGGCGTGGACACGCTGCTGCACTTGATCTCGCAGGCCGCTGCCGCCGGTAAGCCATGGAAATGGCTGGTGGTCGGCGACGGCCTGATGCGTGACCGGATGGCGGCTGCGGCTGCACACTTTCCTCTTCTGGAATGGCATGCCTATCTTCCGCATGCGGCCCTGATGGCGCGCCTTCGCAGCGCATCGCTGCTTTTATTCACGTCCCGAAGCGAAGGATTCCCCAAGGTCATCCTTGAAGCCATGGCCGCCGGCCTGCCCATCGCGGCCTTTCCCATCTCGCCGTTGCCCGCATTACAGAAAGAGGGTGCCCGCATTTTCCAGCTTCCTGAGGACGCCCAGGATCAACTTTCCCTGATACAGGCTGTGCTGGAATCGCCCGAGATGCCCGAATATCGCCGACGCAATCGGGCCATTGCCCGGCGCTTCTCGCTGGATGCATGGCAGGCCGAGTTGCAAAAAGCCATCGAACGCCTTTCCCAACGATGTCCCACCGCATCTTCCGAATAGGTCGGCTGTGTGTGTTGCTGGGCGTTTCAGCCTTGCTGCAGCGCGCTTTTCCCCAGCATGTGATAACGCCCGTGCGGGAAAAGTGGCTGGGTGCGCCGGCCCGGGTGCCGGACACCATCCAGCTCGATACGGCCATGCTCGCACCGGGCTCGGTACGGACTCATCCACCAATGGATACGACGTATTATCGGGTGGATGCGGCCCTTGGGCGGTGGATATGGCGCCGCATGCCGCCGGTGGACTCGGTGCGGGTCCGTTATATCCCCCTGCCCATCAGCCACCGCTGGGTGCAACGCTATCCCGACTCGCTGGTCTTTCCGGAAATCCCTTCGCCGCACCGGATGGAAGCATGGCGAAGCCGTGCCCCCACCTCCGAAGAGCGCCTCGCGGAAGCGGGCGATCTAACCATGACAGGCTATATCGAACGAGGAATGGAAGGCGGTTCCCGCCTGCCGACCGTCCTCCGCTCAGCGATGGCCATACAGCTGGCCGGCACGCTGGCACCCGACTGGCGGCTGGAAGCCGTCTTAAACGACCAGTCGCTGCCCGGCGGCACCGGCGAATTGGCTTTCTCGCCGGCCGAAGTGGATGCCGTCTATGCTCACCTGAAAGGGCCCAAGCTCCAGTTCAGGCTGGGCGCCCTAAACAGCCGTCCGGATTCCGGCGCCTATTTCCTCCGGTTCTATGCGCAAGGGCAGGGCATCCGCCTGACGCACCAATGGCAGGACGCCCCGGGACGCCTCTTCTATGCCTTTATCCCGGGCATCTTTCAGCGGATGCGTTTTAACGCCCGCGAAGGGTTTGCCGGCCCTTACCTATTGAAAGGAAAACAGGGCGAAACTCCCGTGGCCGTCATCCCCGGCTCGGAAAAAGTGTATTACAACGGCCGTCTGCTCCGGCGCGGCGAAAAGGCGGATTACACCATCGACTATCTCTCCGGTTTGCTTACCTTCACGCCGGCGGTCATCCCGCGGTCATCCGACCGGGTGGTGGTGGAATTTCGCTACACGGCCCGCCACTACAGCCGGGCCGCCTACGGCGGCCATCAATCGGTGCCGATTTCTTCCGCCGTGTCGCTGGGTGTGCGGTGGTACGGCGAAGCGGACATGCGGGGCCGGCCGCGACTGTTGCAACTCACGCCCGAAGCGCTCGAAAAAATGGCCCAATCGCAGGGAGAACCCGTCCGCATCGACGACGGCATCGACTCCACCGCCGACAGCACGGGCACCATCTGCTATGCCGTGAAAGACTCGATGGGCTACCGAATCTTTTACCTACCCGCCGATCCCGATAGTGCCCGCTATCGGGTGACGTTTTCTTATGTTGGACTGGGAAAAGGAGATTATGTGCGGGTGGTCGAACCAATGGCCGGTGTGGTCTATCGTTGGATTGCGCCCGTCGATGGTCGCCCGCAGGGAGAATATGCCCCCGGCATTTACCTGCCGCCGCCCCAGACCCACCGCATGATGGAAACCACCCTGAAATGGCGGCCCGACTCCAACATTACGCTGGGACTTATCGGCGCCTTTTCTTACCTCGACAGCAACACCTACGCCGCCCGATGGGGAAAGACCTCGGGCGCAGCACTGAGAGGATATGCCGGATTTGAAAACGACGCCCGCTCGTTGGGCCTGAGCGCCTCGTATGAATGGCGGCAGGCCGATTTTCAGCCGGTGGAACGCTATCGCTCGGTGGAGTTCGAGCGAAAGTGGATCCGTTACGAAGGCCTCAGCGGGCAGGAAACGTGGTGGCGGGCCCCCGCCGCCGAGCAATTGGGCGAGTTGAAAGCGATGTGGCGGCCCCGCCCGCCAGTGCAGCTGACGGGAGAACTCAGTAGCTTCCGCCGCATGCCGTGGTTTCGCGGCGTGGCTGTGACCCTGCGGCAGACGTGGCAACAGGCCCATCGGCGGGTGCAGATCGTGCAGGAATGGACCCGCGCCGCAGCCGAAGATACGCTGGACATCCACCTCTTTCGGCAGACGGCCCGCTGGACGCAACAATGGGAGCAAACGTCGCTGGAGTTGAGAGGCGAGTTCCAACGTAACCGGTTTCTGAATCGCAGCGATTCGGTCATCCCGCCTTCCGAGAGGGTATGGAAGACGGTACCGCGCCTGGTCCGCAATTTTCAGAGAGGACGGGTTTGGGCCGAGTCGGAACTTTACGTGCACGACCGACTGGGTGCTGCATCGCAACCCACGGCCCGCCTCTTAAATGCCACCGTCGGCGGCAAGTGGCGCAAGGGCGCTTTTTCCGTCGGCGGGCGCACAGGCGTTCAATGGGATGCTATTAAAAGACTGCTCCGGCTTGCCGGTGAGGCCGACTTGCGCGGACAGCTTGTGCCCGCGCTCCGATGGAATCTTTTCTATTGGCGGCAACCCGCTTTCCAGCGCTATGAGACTTTCCGCTTTGTGCGGGTGTTGCCCGGCCAGGGCGCTTATGCATGGATCGACCACAACGGCGACGGCCTGCCGCAGGTCGATGAGATGCTGCCGGCGCAGTATCCACATCAGGCCGAATATGTCCGCATCCGCGTGCCCACCGACAGTTTTGTCTCCCGCATCGACCATCGATGGCGTCTTCATTTCTATTGGCGGCCGGCGGCGGTGCGGCGGCGGTTTCAATGGCGGGCCGATATGCGGCTGGAAGGAGAAGAGCTCGGCACTGAGTCCCTGCCGCAGATGCAGTTTAACGACTCGCTGCCGGGCCGCCTGCGGCTGCGGTGGAACGGGCGGTTTCACCTCATCTGGCCGAAGCCCGGCCTGCGGGTGCAGGGCGCCGTCAATCACAGCCGCTCGGCGTTTCCGTATCCGTATGGGGTCGATCAACAGCAGCGGGCGCAATATCAGCTGCTGGTGCGCTGGATTCCCCCGGCGCTCCATGGCTGGGAATGGGAATGGGCCGCCGACGGCACCCGCGACCATCGGGACCGTTCATTCGCCGCCCTCCCGGTGATGAATGGGCGGCGGTGGGGCGGCCGTTTCCGCACATTTCGGGCCTTCTCACCGTCGCAACAGGCCGAGGCCGAGTTGAGCTTATACAGCGGCCGACTTGTCGATACGGCGCAATACGATTTCGTGGAATACGGTCTCCGCCTCTATGCCTCCCATGGCGGACGGCGGTTGATGCGTCTGGATGTGCGGGCCGCCCTTTATTATATTCAGGCGCCCTCGGATATTCCAGCGCAGACGGCTTATGTGGGACTTCAAGGTCGCGGCCCGGGCCTCAATCCCGAGTTCAGCCTGGCTGTGCGCCGCCCCTTGGGCGGCCGCTTCCATGCTACCCTGAGCCTCGAAGCCCGCAAGCCCGGCGCCCTGCCGTGGCTGCTGACCGGTCAGGCGGGCCTCCGCTATGTCTTCCAATGAGACAGCGGCCACCTATTCGATGGGCGGCGTGTCGATCTGGGCGATCAGTTCTTCCACTTCTTCGTCGGTCATCTCGTGATGTTCGAGACGCCCCTCAAAATAGTCTTCGTAGGCCTTCAAGTCGAAATGACCGTGGCCGCACAGGTTAAAGAGGATGGTTCGGCTGACACCCTCTTCCCGGCATCGCTTGGCCTCTTCGATGGCGGTGGCGATGGCGTGGGCGGCCTCCGGCGCGGGGATGATACCTTCGGCCCGGGCAAAGAGGACGGCGGCGTCGAAGGTCTCGATTTGGCCATGGGCCCGGGCTTCGATGATGCGGTCATGCAGCAGCTGGCTCACAATAGCCCCGGCACCGTGATAACGCAGCCCGCCGGCATGAATGGGGGCGGGGACGAACCGGTGTCCCAGCGTGTACATCGGCAACAGCGGCGTCATGCCCACGGTGTCGCCAAAGTCGTAGCGGAACACACCCTTAGTCAGTTTCGGGCAGGATGCCGGCTCGCTGGCGATGCAGCGGACGTCCCGCTTTCCTTCCAGTTTATACCGAAGGAATGGAAACGCCAGACCGGCGAAGTTAGACCCGCCACCAAACGGCGCAATCACGATGTCGGGCCAGTCGCCGGCCATTTCCATTTGTTGGACGGCTTCCTGCCCCAGCACGGTCTGATGAAGAAGCACGTGGTTCAGCACGCTTCCCAGCGAGTATTTGGTGTCGGGGTCGGAAACGGCCCGCTCGACGGCTTCGGAGATGGCGATACCCAGCGACCCGGGCGAGTTGGGATCCTCGGCCAGGATTTTACGCCCCGCTTCGGTTCGGTCGGAAGGTGAGGCATACACCTGCGCACCCCACGTTTGCATCATAATCTTCCGGTAGGGCTTCTGGTTGTAGCTGATTTTGACCATATAGACCTCACATTCGAGGCCGAAGAGGTTACAGGCAAAGCTGAGGGCGCTGCCCCACTGGCCGGCGCCGGTTTCGGTGGTGATGCGCTTGACGCCTTCCTGCTTGTTGTAATAGGCCTGCGCCACGGCGGTGTTGGGCTTGTGCGAGCCGGAAGGGCTCACGCCTTCATACTTGAAATAGATTTTGGCGGGCGTGTCGAGCACCTTTTCGAGGTTGCGGGCCCGTACCAGCGGGCTGGGCCGCCACATGGTGTAGATGTCCCGCACTTCATCGGGGATGTCGATCCATTTGTCGGTGCTTACCTCCTGCATGATGAGCGCCTGCGGAAACAAGGGGGCCAGCAGGTCGGGCGTTACGGGTTCCTTCGTGCCCGGATGAAGGGGCGGGCGCGGCTTGTTGGGCATGTCAGCCACGATGTTATACCATTGCCGCGGAATGTCTTTCTCGGATAACAAGATTTTTCTCATGGCATAGCTGTTTTGAAGATGACAGGCCAAAGATAGCCTATTTGGATTTTGTCCAGATTTATTAAGACCTGCCTCTACGTGCGTTTCTCGTTGTTTTCGCCCGCCATGCAGGGGCCATGTGGCCATCCATGGGGTAGGGGGCGCAGCATGCTGCGCCCCCTACAATGGTTTTGCCGCATCAGGCCGTGAACAAGGCCGCCCCTGAGCCTCCCTTCCGCTCCCTGAGCCTCCCTTCCGCTCCCTGAGCGTAGTCGAAGGGTGCGGAAGGCCCCTATCCCCCGCGTGGCTTCGACTCCGCTCAGCCAGCGGGTGTATGTAGGGGCACGGCATGCCGTGCCCCTACGTGGTTTTTCGCCCATCCTATCGCATCGGTGGGGCATTTTGTCGGGGGACGGGCATGGGATAGGGGGCGCAGCACCGCTGCGCCCCTATGAGACGGTCGCCCCAACATCACAAAACTCCCCTCCCCGCTTGCGGGGAGGGGCCGGGGGTGGGGTTAAAAGGCTGCTGCCGATTGGAGAACAAATAATAACCCCTCCTGACCTCCCCTTGAAAAGGGGAGGAGTAAGGATGATTTAAGAACAAAGAAAATAAATTAAATTAAAATCTTAAATCAAAAATCGGTGTTCGATGTTCGATATTCAGTAGGGGCACGGCATGCCGTGCCCCTACAAACGATGTTGATTTCAGAACACTGATTTAAGAACAAAGAAGATAAATTAAAATAAAATCTTAAATCAAAAAACAGCGTTCAGTGTTCGATATTCCCATAAAGCGTCCCTATCATATCCCGCCGTTTTTCCGATAAAAAAGCGGGCATCCCTTCTTTGGGGGATGCCCGCTTTTGACGGATTGAGAGGAATTCTGTTTGTTCGTTTAGTTGTCTAATTGCTTCCAGGTGCCGCCGACGTAGCCATAGAAGTGGGTCCCATCAAAATAGATATCGCCCGGGTTGGGCGAGGATGGCGCCGAAGTAAGTGGCCGCACGCGAATGACTCCGTTCACGTCAAGGTCTGAGGTGGGGCTGGGGGTGCCGATACCCACTTTGATGGCATTTCCTGAGGGGCCAATGAGAAAGGCATCGCTGGTGGTGATGGTGGGCGGCGTAGTTGAAGGGTCGTATCCCCACACAAAGGTCCTGTCGGCAGTGGGCCCCAGTTTCATGCCCCGTCCACCGGCCCAGGAATGGTCGCCACCGGCGGTGTTGCGTTCTCCACTCGCTACGCTGGACAAACCGCTGGCGGTGTTGAGCCACCCCCCGCCGACGGTGCTGTATTGGCCGCTGGCGGTGTTGGAGTGTCCCCCACTGACGGTGCTGTATTGGCCGCTAGCGGTGTCGTGATACCCCCCGCCGACGGTGCTGCGGTGGGCGCTGGCGGTGTTGCCGTCTCCTCCGCTGACGGTGCTGTAATTGCCGCTGGCAGTGTTGAGCCGTCCACCGCCGATGAAGCTGTATTGTCCGCTGGCGGTGTCTAGATATCCTCCGCTGATGGTGCTGTGGTAGCCGCTGGCGGTGTTGCCGTTTCCTCCGCTGATGGTGCTGCGCCATCCACTGGCGGTGTTGGAGTATCCTCCGCCGACGGTGCTGGATTGACCGCTGGCGGTGTTGACATTTCCTCCACTGACGATGCTATATTTTCCGCTGGCGGTGTTGTTTGTTCCGCCGCTAACGGTGCTGGCTAGCTCGCTGGCGGTGTTGAACGTACCCCCGCCGACGGTGCTGGATTGAGCGCTGGCGGCGTTGGTGTGTCCTCCGCCGACGGTGCTTTGGGATGCGGTAGCATTATTATACTCTCCTCCACCGACGGTGCTGCGGTAGCCGCTGGCGGTGTTGGAGTATCCTCCGCTGACGGTGCTGGATTGACCGCTGGCGGTGTTAGAGAATCCTCCGCTGACGGTGCTTTGGGATGCGGTAGCATCATTATTGTCTCCTCCGCCGACGGTGCTGCGGTAGCCGCTGGCGGTGTTGGAGTATCCTCCACCGATGGTGCTGCGCAAGCCGCTGGCGGTGTTGGAGAAACCACCGCCGACGGTAGCAGCATATTGAGTGGCAGCGTTGCCATATCCTCCGCTGACGGTGCTGTATTGGCCACTGGCGGTGTCTTGATTTCCTCCGCCGACCGTGCTGTAACTACCGCTGGCAATGTTATTTGATCCGAAAGCGACGGAATAATTGCCTACATTGGCGTTGTCCCATTCCGTATTCGTTATCCGTCCTGCCCGAATGGCTGCTTTGCGGGGGTTCCAGATGAATGCGGTTTTCGCGCCAGCAGGGATGGTGGCGCCTAAGCCGAAAGCGCCTTCGGCATAAATCATCCCGTCGTTGGCCACGTGCAGCCGATAGGCAGGGCTTGCGGTGCCGATGCCGACGTTGCCGCTGTTCGTCACAATCATATAGGTGTTCCCATTGTAGAGGATGCGGAAGAGGTCTCCGGTGTAGGAGGATGGTGCCTGAATGTCCAGTCGGGCGGCGGGCGAGGTGGTGCCGATGCCGACTTCTTGCGCAAAGAGCGGGCCTGCGATGAGCCCGATGAGCAGGCTGGCGAGCGCTGCTGTCCTGAAAATGCGAGTGGTCCTTTTCATAGCGAACTTGTTTTTAGAAAGAGACAGGCAAAGATAAAAAAAAAGAACGTGCCGAAAGATTAAGAAAACTATTTATATGCAGGCCTGGCGGGCGTTTGCGGTGGGTGGTGGTGAAATGGCTGTCGGGTGCCATTTTGCCCTGACGCCGTTTTTTGCCATTTTTCACCCCCTTGTTGTCGGTTTTTTTGTTTGTCGCCATGGTGTGGGTATGTAGAGGCACGGGGTTGCGGGGCGCAGGATGGGGGTAGGGGCACGGCATGGGATAGGGGGCGCAGCAATGCTGCGCCCCTACAATGGTTTTGCCGCATCAGGCCGTGAACAAGGCCGCCCCTGAGCCTCCCTTCCGCTCCCTGAGCGTAGTCGAAGGGTGCGGAAGGCACCAGAACATCCCCGCGTGGCTTCGACTACGCTCAGCCAGCGGGTGTCTGTAGGGGCACGGCATGCCGTGCCCCTACGAAACGGTTGTCCCTACCTTAATAATATAATAACCCCTCCTGACCTCCCCTTGAAAAGGGGAGGAGCGTCTGGTTCGCGTGAGGGGCCCGAAGGGCGCCGAGCGCAAGCGAGGCGGACCGCCGCCGCCTGTGAGATGGGGGCCGTAGGGGCGACGCGTGCGTCGCCCTGTGGGCGTCCGCGGGGTGGTTGTAGGGGCGCAGCATGCTGCGCCCCTACTGGGAATGCCGTGCGGGCGGTGCGGGGTGGTGGCGGCGGCGGGCCGAGGCGAACAGCCGAGCCCGCAGGGGCCCGACCCGAAGGCCCGAGAGGGCCGAAGGGCACGCCCAAATCAAAAAAAGAAAAAGCAGGAGGCGGTTTTGGGGTATATCCTGCGGCCCGTGTTACTTTTGCGGCCATCCGATGAAACAGCGATTATGGATATTCAGGTTTTTGATACGGCGTTGCCGGAGGTGAAGGTGGTGGTGCCCGACATCTTCGAGGATGCGCGGGGCTTTTTTATGGAGACTTTTCGGGCGGATGTGTGGAAGCCGTTTGGGTTGCCCACCGAGTTTGTGCAGGACAACCATTCGGGGTCGGTCAAGGGGGTGTTGCGGGGGCTGCATTTTCAGTATGATCCGCCGATGGGCAAGCTGATGCGCGTGACCGCCGGCGAGGCTTTTCTGGTGGCGGTGGACATTCGCAAGGGGTCGCCCACGCTGGGCAAGTGGGTGGGCATCGTGGCTTCGGCCAAAAACCGCAAGCAGCTCTGGGCGCCGGCGTATTTTGCCCGCGGCTTTCTGGCGATGTCGGACTGGGTGGAAATCCAATACAAGTGCACGGGCGTGTATAACAAGGGGGGCGAGGACGGCATCCTGTGGAACGACCCCGCCATCGGTATTGAGTGGCCGCTGGATGGCGAGCCCATCCTGTCGGCGCGCGACCAACAGGCGCAAACGCTCGAAGAGTGGCTGGCCACGCCGGCTGCCGACTATTTCCGATATGAAAACAACCATTAACATACGGCTATGAAACTACTGTTAGCAGGCGGCGCCGGCTATATCGGATCGGTGCTTATTCCGAAGTTGCTCGATCGGGGCTATGAGGTGGATGTGGTGGATCTGTTGTGGTTTGGCAACCAATTGCCGCCGGAAGCCACGATCATCAAGAAAGACCTTTTCGACCTGACCGAAGAAGACCTGAAAGGCTATGAGCAGGTGATTTTTCTGGCGGGGCTTTCCAACGACCCGATGGCGGAATTTTCGCCGAAGGTGAACTTCATTCAGAACGCAGCGGCGCCGGCCTATCTGGCCTACATCGCCAAGCAGGCGGGGGCGCGGCGCTACATCTATGCGGGGTCGTGTTCGGTGTATGGCTACACGGTCAATCAGCTTTACGACGAGGAGTCGCCGGCGGTGTCGTCGTATCCCTATGGCATCTCGAAGCTGCAGGGCGAGCAGTCGGTGTTGCAGATGCAGGACGACAACTTTTCCGTGATTTGTTTCCGGCAGGGCACGGTGAGCGGATACAGCCCGCGGATGCGGCTCGACCTGGTGGTCAATACGATGTTTAAGACGGCGATGCAAACGGGTCAGATTACGGTGAACAACCCGTCGATCTGGCGGCCCATCCTCAGCATTCAGGATGCAGCGGCGGCCTATATCCG
>Ga0256832_1000364_pt1 | contig 28445 bp, 23 predicted proteins | sample 134614metaG_FD_190534 | JGI IMG/M metagenome (GOLD analysis project Ga0256832, IMG submission 190534) | Hydrothermal vent microbial communities from Lau Basin, Pacific Ocean - 134-614 | ecosystem: Environmental > Aquatic > Marine > Hydrothermal vents | place: Pacific Ocean: Lau Basin | collected...
TTGCCTGTATATATTTTGGGCTGTTGGCGAAAAACTTCTGTAGCGACTTGCTGAAGAACTTCTTACCAGAAGCCTTTTCAAGCATCCTTAGCTCCTCAATCACCGATGGTTCAACAACAACATCACTTAGGTTTTTATTTTCAAAGCCTTTATCAGGCACATCTATGGCTGTTGGTTTCGCATGGCTATTCCTGTCGCTAACCCATTTAATGAGCATCTGCCTTAACTGGTCGAGCTTGAAAGGCTTAGACAGGTAATCGTCCATGCCGGCAGCGAGACACTTTTCCCTATCCTCTGCCATTGCATAAGCGGTAAGGGCTACAACAGGTGTGTGCTGACCTAGTTTTTTCTCCCTTTTTCTGAGTATCCGGGTGGTTTCGTAACCGTCAAGCCCTGGCATCTGGCAGTCCATAAAGATTATATCAAAACTTTCATGCAGCAAGATATCAAGGGCCTCTTCACCGCTTGTTGCAATGGTGGCGGAACAGCCAAGAGATGAAAACATCTCCTTACAAAGTTCCTGGTTCACAACATTGTCTTCAACAAGAAGAACCCTTATACCATTTACATCAAAAGAAATGGGAATATCTTTCCTCTCCTCTTCTGCTATCTCCTGATCGACACTGCCACCTGCAATGAGCTCCAGTCTAATGTATGCTTCGCTCTTTTTTACTGGCAAAAACTCATGCCCCCATTCCCTAATATCTGACGAAGTTTCCTCGTAAAGACAAATCACTTTGCCACTGGGCGTCATTAATCGTTTTAAATTCTGAGGCTTCAAATTCGGTGCGAGTTCCAAGTCAACGATAACAAAGTCATAAGGCCCCTTTGTTTCCAGTAGTTCGACTTTATTATTGACAAATGTGGTGTGTATTCCGTGTTCCCTAAAGGCAGCCAGCACTTGTTCTTTTAAAAAATCATGCCTAATGTAGGATACAGCCCTTTTGTCCGTTTGTGAGTTCATTGTATGGGCTCGCTTCGGAATATCCCGAAAATCGCAAGGAAGTTCTAATCTGAAAAGAGCACCTTTACCCGCCTCGCTTTCTACGCCTATGGATCCACCCATCCTCTCTACCAGACCCTTTACTATGGCTAGCCCTAGACCGGTGCCTTCATAATTTTTGGAGGCAGACGCATCTGCCTGTGAGAAGGCGTCAAAGATGGAAGAAAGCCTATCCTGTGAGATTCCAATTCCCCTGTCTTCCACCTCTATTACCAGGGTATTCTCTTTTATCCCCTTCTTTTTGTTGCTGCCATTTTTAACCCTGATAATAATGTCTTCTTCATCGGTAAACTTAACTGCATTTCCCACAAGATTTATCAAGATTTCCTTGATTTTGTCTGGATCGCCAACTATGCGCCTTGGTATATCAGGCTCCCAGGCTAGGTATATGTTGATGCCCTTTTGGGAGGCCTGAATCTGAAAAAGCTCTATTATTTCCCTGCAAAGATCTAACAGGGGAAATTCCTCTTTTTTAAGCTCTATACGACCTGCCTCAAGCCTTGAAAAGTCAAGGATATCGTTAATTATATTTAGAAGAATCTCTCCTGATTTTAAAATGGACTTGATAAGCCTGCACTGTTTAGGGTTAAGATCAGTAGTTAAAAGGATTTCCGCCATACCCAAAACACCATTCATTGGGGTTCTTATCTCATGGCTCATATTTGCAAGAAACCTGCTCTTGGCCTTACTTGCCTCTTCCGCCCTATCCTTGGCCTCTTTATACTTGACCACCAGGTGCTCAAGCTCCTGATTTATCCTCGAAAGCTCTTGTGTACGATCCTTTACCTTTTGCTCTAGTTCCTCGCGACTCCTCATAAGGAGTGCGTCCCTGTGCTCAATCTTCTCGAGCATCTCATTAAAGTGTTTTATAAGAAGGCCGAGTTCATCTTCGGACGTCTTTTCTACCCGATGGGAATAGTCCCCTGCTGAAGTAATCTCCTGGACTGATGCAATGAGACGGTTTATTGGCTTAACCAGCCGGTTACTGAAGTAGCCTGCCAACAATAGGGAAATGGCAGCTATAACAAGTGATACAAACATCACCAAAACCGCAGTTGATAAAAAGGCCTCGTAAAAGCGTGAAAGATCCTTCTGCACCCATATGTAACCAACCTTCTCGCCCTGCCAGGAAATAGGTCTGAGACAATTGTGGACGTTGCTAAAAAAGGACTCATCGAGATAGCCGCTATCAGAATCAGAACCTGCTCTTAGCCTTAGATTAGAAAGATTCTTGATATTTTCTTTATTATTTAAACATACAAATCTCTTTCCATTTTTAAAAAAGAGACACGCCTGGATTATATCTCTCATTGATTTTAGGGCTGCTAGGGTATCTAAGGCAGCAACATCGTCCTTGAAACTTATTGCTGAGGCACAATTTGATCCAATGACCTGGGTCAGAACAGAGGTCTGGATTCTGTGCTGAATCTGACTATCCCAAAAATAATAGGCGAGAAAAAGGGCAGCACAGGTAAAAAGAACAGAAACTGCCACTAAGCCCATAAAAAAGGCGATTTTGCGTTCAATGGTGGTAAAAATTTTCATTTAATAAGGCTGCCTGCAAGTTTCAGAAGCCTACTGCTCAAATTCAGCTCACTTTTAGTGGCTATTCTAAGGTTTATATTGAAACGAAGCCTTGAATCTGCCATATAAAGCCCTATAATAATGCCTTTTTGGATCGCGTCATTTTCATCAGATATAGTTAGGATATGATATTTTATCGCCTTTTTTATAATATCTCCATCGGCAATATATCCTTTTCCTAAATACAAAAGATCAACATCCTCAAGCTTGGATGCATCATCTACCGGGATCACAACAATGGTCCTTCCCTGGCTTGTCCTACCATCAAGACGTGAAAGCGCATCAACCATTTCATCATCTGCTGCAACGGCTACAACAAGCCTTTTATCATGCCCTTTAGACTCAGGCCATTTTACATATTTTGTAAATTGAAAAACAAAGGCTGTCTTGAGTTCGGACTCGCTACTGACAACCGGCTCTCTAGCTAGGACTCTGGAAGTAACAAGAAAGGAAAAAAGCAAAACTCCGCCCCATAAGCCGCAGTTTAAAACCCGGCTCCATGATGGCACCGTTTGTGCCCATTTGTATGGATTTAAAATTTTTAGAAGTGCCATGTGACCTTTGCACTCACTGAACGAGGCACTTCTGTATTAATAAGGTTGAGAAACTTATCCCTGAATTCTGGATGGTAGGGATCCAGCAGATTTTTGGCATCAAGGGAAAGCTCAATATCTCTATTTGGTCTGTAACCCAACCTCATATCAAGCCCCGTATATGAGGGCACATCGAGGCGCGATAGATTTGCCACGTACCTAAGCTGCACATCTAATTCAAGTTTTGTCGTCAAATCCATATTAGATCTTACAGAGACCTGGTGGTGTGGGGCATCCATATACTTTGCAGACATCTCCGTACCCTGCCTGTGGGCAGAATCTATCCAAAAATGGGTATCAAGATAAGAATAGGAAAGCTCCATCCTCCACCACTCAAATGGCTTGACATTCCCTGTAAACTCTAAACCAAAACTTTCCCCTCTGCCATAATTTCCTGGATTAATTGGCATTATCATGAAACCATGATGAAGAAAAGGCTTACCAACGCTACCACTAAATAGATTTCTGTAGAAATTGGCAAAACCTGTAACGTCAATGGTCAGCGTCCTGTCTATCCTCCACCTGTAGCCGAGCTCATAGGCCCAAAGTTTTTCGCTCTCAAAATCTTCATTTCCTACATAGGATGCTATCATGGGCGTCTTGGTAGCTGGATCCGGGTGAATACCCAATACCCAAACAGCATCCCTGTTATACCTGCTAGGGCTCCTGACGGCCTTTGATACAGCAGCCCAAAGGTCCTGATTATTGCCCAAGGAATAAAGAATTCTGAAGGTTGGCTGGACCTCAAGCCCGGAATAATTATAGTGATCAAGTCTTACACCTGTAAGGAAACGAAGCCTTTGGCTGAAAAACTTTGCTTCGTTTTGGAAAAAAAAGCTAAAAAGATCATCCTTTCTCCTTTTGGGATAAAAGGCTCCAAATACCGCTCCATGAGATATAGGAATGTGGTCTCTTGTATGGCGATAGATACCTCCCCATAAAAAATCCAGGTAACTACCATTACAATAACGATTTTGAAACTCAAAATCTAAGGTGTCTCTGGTTTCTGAGGTAAGACTAGAGTACTTTCGCTCCGTATGGTCATAATAAAACTTAATGGACAGATCCAATCCCCTTTTAAACTCATGCCTTATATCGCCAACGATAAACCCTCCCGAAATCGGTACGTTATTTTTAATAACAATTCTTTTTGTAAAGGCTTTGTTAAAACCAAGCATCTTGTTTGTGCCTCTTCCGGTGTATATCTCACCCTTTAATGAGGCCTCATTCTTTTTTCCTAATTGCAAATCGGACCTGAAACCAGCCCGGTCCATAAACCAGTCATCCCAGGCGGTGGAGCCATCCTTTTGCAACTGCTGGTGCCTTTTATAGGTCTTGGCGTAAAATCTGGTAGCTCCCATATCACCTATTTTAAATCCGTAACGAGCCGAAAGAGTTCCCCTATCCAGGGTTCCTGCTGAGCCGCTCACCATCACTCCTAAGGTGTCTCCACTGTTTTTGGTAATTATATTGATAACCCCGTTTACAGCGTTCGTACCCCAGCTGCTAGCTCCAGGTCCCCTGATTACTTCTATCCGCTCTATATCTTCCAAGACTGTATCCTGGGCATCCCAAAAAACCCCGGAAAATAAAGGATCGTACAAGACTCGGCCATCCATCAGCACAAGGAGCTTGTCTGAAAAGAGACCATTAAACCCACGAATTGAGACTGCCCAGTTTCCATTGTCTATCTTGGCCACATTTACTCCTGGAACCATCCTAAGAATTTCCGGAATAGAATCTGCTCCTGAACGACGAATGTCTTCAGAGGTAATCACGTAAACCGCTGCTGGAATATCTTTGATACTTTGGGGTTTTTTGAATGCTGTGGTTACTTCCACATCCATCAGATCTTCAAGCCCCATGGACAAAAGACCTTCAAGTTCGCTGGCCAGGGCCAGGGAATGGCCTTCCACCGGCAATAACAACACGACCACAGTGAACAATATTCTAAACAGAAAAGACAGGGGAAGAAAGAATGTGCGTGGCTTCATCAGTAGACCCTTTCCGCGTTTTATGTTTGACTTTTTTCTTTCTATCATAGCGTTTTTTGATCTAAAATAACAGGCGCCTAAACCAAGGATGAATACATTCTATCTTTTCGAACCAAATTATTTTAAAATAAAATAGACCCGATATAGTTGAAAGGATGAAAACATTCTACACTAGGGCTTTGAATAGTAACATGATTCAAAAACGATTTTAGAGGAGTGCCATGGAAAAGAATCCTGTTCTTGAAGCCATATATTCAAGAAGGAGTATCAGGGAATATACAGATGAGCCAGTTGAGGACCAACAGGTTCTAGAGATCATTAGGGCAGGCATGTGGGCGCCGTCAGGGCTTAACAATCAGCCGTGGCGATTTGCCATTGTAAAGGAGCCAGGGCTTAAGGCCAAGTTTGAACCGCTTACAAAATATTCGAGGATTATAAAATCTGCGAAGGTCTTGCTACCGGTGTTTATTGACAAAGAGGCCATGTACCACCCGGTAAAGGATCACCAGGCCATTGGGGCCTGTCTTGAAAACATGCTCCTTGCAGCCCACAGCATGGGCCTTGGAGCGGTGTGGCTGGGAGAGATATTAAAGAGCGACAGGGAAATCAGAAACCTTCTTGCCCTAGGAGATCACCTGGAACTCATGGCAGTGATAGCCCTTGGGCATCCTGCAAGAAGGGATCAAAAGTCCAGGAGAAAGGACATGGACGAGCTTATAGTCTTTAGGGGTTAGCATGAGAGTAAAATCTTCCACTCCAGACCACGTTTACAAGCCCCTTGAAGGAAGAAGGATTATCTTTGGGGTTAGCGGCGGGATAGCCGCATACAAGGCGGCAGACTATGCCAGAAACCTCACGAGGCTTGGGGCAAAGGTCAAGGTGGTTATGACGGAAAACGGGGCAAGGTTTGTCTGCCCCCTTACCTTTTCGGCACTGACTGGCAACAGGTGCCTTGTCTCCATGTTTCAGGAAGAAGAGACCGGCTCCATCTCCCACATTGATCTTGCCAGATGGGGAGAGGTCTTTGTAATCGTTCCCGCTACCGCCAACGTCATTGCAAAAACCGCCTCTGGCATTGCAGATGACCTGCTCACCACCCTCTTTCTTGCCTTTAAGGGAAGGAAAATCCTCTTTCCTGCGATGAACCCTGTGATGTTTGAAAACCCCATGGTACAGGAAAACATCTCAAGGCTAAAGGCCCACGGTGTGTGGGTTGCCGAGCCTGATGAGGGCACCGTTGCCTGCGGAGACAGGGGTAAGGGGAGATTGCCAGGGTTTGAAAGGGTCCTTTTTCTGACAAGAAGGGCACTTGCCAGACATGATCTAAAGGGGCTAAACATACTTGTAACATCAGGGCCAACCAGGGAGCCCATTGACCCGGTAAGATTCATCTCAAACAGGTCCTCTGGCAGGATGGGCTTTGCCCTGGCAAATATCGCATCCATAAGAGGCGCAAGGGTCCAGGTGGTTTCAGGGCCAACGTGTATCGGGCTTCCGGCTCACGTTCCAACCATTCAGGTTGAAACTGCTGAGGAGATGGCAGACCAGGTCCTTTCAGAGGCACCAGGGATGGACATGGTCGTAATGGCGGCAGCAGTTTCTGACTACAGGCCCGCATCCTTTTCTGATTCAAAGATAAAAAAATCCCAGGACAAGATGATTCTTGAACTTGAAAAGACCACGGACATCCTGTCCGAGCTTGGGAAAAGGAAGGGCCCCAACCAGATACTTGTTGGATTTTGTGCAGAAACCGAAAATGTCATTGAAAACGGCTTTAAAAAGCTTGAAAGAAAGAACCTGGATCTCATGGTTGCAAACGATGTCACAGAGCCTGGTGCCGGATTTGACTGCGAGACAAACAAGGTGTACCTCATAGACTCTGAGGAAAATGTTGAAGAACTGCCCCTTCTTCACAAGGAGGAAGTTGCAGAAAGGATATTTGACAAGGTGGTCGAGATCAGGGCCCGGATGTTCTAGGGCTGCTTCTTATTAACTCCAGCACAAGCCCTGCAGTCCTTCTTGCAGCGCCCCTTTCCCCAAGTCTTTTGACCACCTTTTTAAAATCACTGCGCATCCTTTCAGACACCTGCCTGTTATTAAGGATATGAAGGGAAGTTTCAGCTATTTTTTTTGGGGTCGCCTCCAGTTGAAGAAGCTCTGGGACCACCTCCCTTTTGGCAATGAGGTTTACAAGGCTTACCCAGTCCACCTTTATGAGTCTTTTGCCAAGATGATATGACAGGTTCGAGACCTTGTAGGTAACCACCATTGGTGTCCCGAGGACTGCTGCCTCAAGGGTCACCGTACCTGATGCTGCGATACAAAGTTCTGCTGCCTTAATGGCCTCGTAGGTCCTTCCTTCAACCAGGCGAGCATCCACCTTGCCCTGCTTAATTATCTTTCTTAGAGAGTCTTTTATGGAGCTGGTTGTTCCCGGACCAAGGGCCACACAGAACCTGAGTTCAGGCCTTTCTTTTTTCATTTTGTAAGATGCACCCATCATTATGGGAAGGTGACGTTCCACCTCTCCCTTTCTGCTTCCAGGAAGCAGGCAGACAAGACGCTCCTTTTCACCAAGGCCCACATCCCTTTTAAATGCCTGGGCGTCTATTTCATCCACGTTGATGGCATCGAGAAGGGGATGGCCAACAAATACCGCATCTATGCCAAAACCCCTGAAGAAATCCTCCTCAAAGGGAAGGATCACGGCCATCTTGTTCACTATTTGCCGTATCTTTTTCACCCTGCCCTGTCGCCAGGCCCACACCTGAGGACTTATGTAATAAAAGACTGGGATCCCAAGCTTTCTGGCGTACTTTCCCATCATGAGGTTAAATTCTGGAAAATCTACAAGCACCACAAGGCTCGGCCTTTTTTCCCTTATCCACCTCTTTACCTTTAAAAAGGCAGAGGCAATGGGCGGGAGGTGGGAAAATACCTCAAAGAGTCCTACTACCGAAAGGCTGCTACTTGGTACGATTACAGAGGCCCCGGCTTCCTTCATCCTCTGCCCGCCAACGCAGCTTATTTCAAGGCTTGGGTCTCTTTTTAGGAGCTCCCGTATGAGACCTGATGCATGAAGATCCCCAGAGGCCTCACCGGAAAGAACGAGTATCCTACTTCCAAGCATCTTGTATGTTTGCCCTGGATAAGGCCTCATCTATGGCCTCGTTTATCCTGAGGGCAAGGTCAAGGGCCTCCATGCCAGCGCGGGCATCCACCATGGGCCTTCGGCCCAATCTCACGTTCTGAATGAAGTCCCTGAGCTCCCGGTCAAGGATGTCCACATCCTGGTGACGAATGAATTCAGGCCTGATGGAAAGGCGTGGGTCCGGAGCGCTTCTGTCTGCAGTGACAATCAGGTTGTTTTTTTCAGTGCAGTCTGCAGAAAGGTAACAACCAGGCTGAAAGACCCTGATCCGTCTCATGTCCTTGAGGGATATGCGGCTGGCAGTAAGGTTTGCCGTGCAGCCGTTTTCGAAAATGAGCCTTACGTTTGCAATGTCTATCTTTGGGGTGAGAACCGGCACACCGGAAGCGCGTATCTCCTTTACAGGACTCTTTACCAGGGAAAGCACTATGTCAATGTCGTGGATCATAAGATCAAGCACCACATCAACGTCTGTTGCCCTGCCCTTAAAACCGCTAAGCCTGTGGGCCTCAATGAATACCGGGTGCGTGACCCTTTCCATCAAGGTGACAATGGCTGGATTGTACCTTTCAAGGTGGCCCACCTGGATGATGAGGGCCTTTTGCTCTCCAAGCTCAGCAAGCTCCCTGGCCTCATGGGTGGTGGTGGTCATGGGCTTTTCAACCATGAGATGGACGCCCGCATTAAGCAGCTCCCTGGCAACCTGATAGTGAAGGCTCGTTGGAACCACCACAGATGCCGCATCTATTACGTCCATGACGTCATGATAATCGGTATAGGCCCTGGAGCCTGCCTCTAGGGCCACCTGCTCTGCCCGCTTTTCATTGGTATCAACCACTGCAACAAGATCAACATCCTCCATTGCAGCGTACTTAAGGGCATGAAACCTGCCCAGATAACCTGCTCCTATAACGGCTACTTTCATCTGCCTCAAATTCCCATAACGATAATTCCAGACCTGTCTGCCAGCCTCAGGCTCTCCTTACTGTCAAAAAAAAGGGAAAGACCCGCCTCTGCTGCAAGGACCTCTGCCCCAGCCTCAGCCATGGTCTCAATGGTCTTTAGGCCAATGGAGGGAAGGTCAAAGCGCCTGTCCTGGTTAGGCTTACACACCTTTACAACAACGGCCCCTCCCCTTGCAAGGCGCGCCCCTCTTTTTATGGTTTCATCCGTCCCCTCTATGGCCTCAACAGCAAGCACCACCTTGTCCTTTACCACAACACACTGGCCAATATCCAGTTCCCCTATCCTCTTGGCCATCTCCGTTCCAAAACGCACATCTGCCATCTGCTCCTTGGATGGCCTTTTCCTGGTAAGTATCCCCTTGGGCAAAAGAAGCTCGTCTAGAAATAGGGTGGGAGAGATGACCTCTATACCCTCTTTTTCAAGCTCGGAGGCAACCTGCCTCAAAATGGAGTCATCCAGATGGCCTTTCATGCTGCGCCACAGGCCAAGCGCCCTGAGATCGGGTCTGACGTCAAGAAAGAGCCTGGTCTTTTTGATGGTGCCTGCAAAGAATACGGAGCTGACCCGGTTTTTCTTGAAAAAGGATATGAGTTTTCCAAGCTGGCCAATATGGATCCATTTTACCTTGTCGCAAAATTCTTCCAGCTGCCTTGAGGTCTCTCCCTTATGACAGACGGCAAGAACCCTGTAGCCCCTCTTGGTGGCGGCCCTGGCACAAAGGATAGGGAACTGGCCACCGCCTGAAACTATGCCAACAGACTTTTCAGGGCCTGGATTCAGCTCCATTCTCCTGACGGAACGCCTCTTTTGGAATTTCTGATAAAATCCGTAAACGCCCTCACCTCTTGGGAGTCTGGAAAGGCGGCATCTGCCATGTCCAGCCCTTGGGTTATGGTTTCCGCCTTTTTAAAGACTATCCTATAGGCCTCCCTCAGATTCTCAATGGTCTCCTTAGAAAACCCTGCCCTTCTAAGCCCAAGAACGTTTATGCCGTGAAGATGCGAGCGCTGCCCTTGATATTTTACAAAAGGCGGTATGTCCTTGTTTGCCCCTGACATGCCACCCAGGAAGGCGTACTGGCCTATGCGGCAAAACTGGTGTATGGCAGAAAGCCCTCCAATGACTGCATGATCCCTTATCTCCACGTGCCCTCCCAGGGTTGCAACGTTGGCCATGATAACATGGTTACCTATCTGGCAGTCATGAGCTACGTGACAGTATGCCATAATCATGCACCTGCGACCCACCCTTGTCACCCCTCCACCCTTTGGAGTGCCACGGTGGATGGTCACGCTTTCCCTAACTATGGTCTCATCCCCTATCTCTACGGCGGTAAGCTCTCCCTTGTAGGTGATGTCCTGAGGGGCTGCTCCAATGGATGAAAACTGAAATATCTGGCAGTTATTCCCTATAGTTGTCTTTCCATCCACCACCACGTGGGGGCCAAGCCAGCAGCCGTCTCCCACCCTTACGTGTGGCCCAAGAACTGTATAAGGCCCCACGGTAACGTTTGTGCCAAGCTGGCAGCCTGGCTCAACAACCGCAGTTGGATGTATGTTGTTGTTATCTTGTTGTGGCATGATAATTCGCTCTTCTTTTTTTATTAAGGGATTGTAATATAAACGGATATTACCGCGAGATGGCTGCCATGAGTACCGCCTCCACGGCAGTTTGTCCCTCAACAGATGCGGTTCCTTCCATTTTCCAGATAAGGCGTTTTCTCTTAAGGAGCCTTAGCTCCATGTCCAGTCTGTCGCCCGGTCTTACAGGCCGCCTGAAACGCACCCCATCCATGCCGGCAAACACGAAGAGCTTCTTTTCAAGCTCCTCAGGGGCCGTTTTTTTGGCAAAAAGAATGCCCATCTGGGCCATAGCCTCAAGAATTAGCACCCCTGGCATTATGGGTTCTCCTGGAAAATGGCCCTGGAAAAAGGGTTCGTTGATGGTGACGTTCTTGTATCCCTTAATGAACTCCCCCTCCTCAATCTCCACAATCCTGTCTACCAGGAGAAAGGGATACCTGTGAGGAAGAAGATCCAGTATCTCGAATATGTCATGATCGTTATTCTTTTTCATGGGATTCAAGCCTTTCTATCCTCTTTTTCATGTTGGTAACATCCCTTAAAAGCTCAGGAAGTTTTTTCAGGGCATTAACCATTCTAAGCCATTTAAGATGTGGCATTGCAGGTATACCGGAGACAGTCTCTCCAGGACTGATGGAATGGGGTACCCCGGATTTGGCCCCGATCCTTGCACCATCACCTATCTCAATGTGCCCTACAACACCAACCTGACCCCCCATCATCACACCCTGACCAACCCGAGTGCTTCCGGAAATTCCCACCTGGCTAACTATCACGCAGTGTGGACCAAGGCTCACATTGTGGGCTATCATTACGAGGTTGTCTATCTTTGTTCCCTTGCCAATCCTTGTCTCCCCGATGGCTGCCCTGTCAATAGTGGTATTTGCGCCTATTTCCACATCGTCCTCAATAACAACCCTGCCCACCTGGGGAATCTTTACCATTCCCTGTGGCCCCTGGGCGTATCCAAAGCCGTCTGCACCAATGACTGCCCCAGCATGTATCCTTACCCTCTTACCTACCCGGCATCCGTCGTAGATGACAACATTTGGAAAGATTACGGTCTCATCCCCTATTTCAACATCCCTTCCAATAACAACACCAGGATGGATATGGACATGGCGCCCTATTTTGCACCCCTTTCCAATAACTGCACCTGCACCAATGGTAACCTCTTTGTGGATATTGCATGACTTATCTATGACAGCCCGTTCATCCACTCCCTGGGGTGCAAAGGGGGTGTTTACGAAAAAATTTGCAGTGACAGCATAGGCCAGATAGGGATCCTTAACCAAAATGGCATTTTCAGGCAGCTTTTCCGGCCAGGATTCCGGCAAAATGAAGGCCCCTGCCCTAGAAGAAGCCACCTGGCTGGCATACTTTGGGCCTACCGCAAAGCTTACGTCCTGGCTGCCTGCCTCTTCAAGGCTTGATATACCCCTTACCTTGAAATCAGGGTCGCCTTGAAGATTGCCTTTAACAAGACGTGCAAGCTCTGAAAGGGTGACTTCCTTTTTCTCCACTAAAAGTTGCCTCCCATGCGAAATTCCCAGTTGCTCTTGTCGTCTCCTGGATGGCGGTCAAAGTTGTAACCCCATTCAACGCGAAGCGGCCCCATGGGTGAAAGCCACCTTATGCCTGCACCGGCCGATTTCCTGAGATCCGTAATATCAAAGCCCTCATCGGTATCCTTACCCCAGACGTTACCCATATCGAGGAAAACCACGCCGTTAAGACCCATCTCCTTGAGAATGGGAAAGATGACCTCACTCTGCATAAAACCCATGTACTCACCACCAATACGCTCATCGGTTTCCGGGTCTCTTGGGCTTACGTCCCCATATTTGTATCCTCGGATGGAATCGAGGCCTCCAAGGAAGAATCGCTCGTAAACGGGTAGATCGCCGCCTGGACCATCAAATACATAACCTGCACCAAATTTCAGGTGGCCCACAAAGAAACGCCAAATGGGATGGTAGTAGCCCACCTCGCCCCTGAACTTTACAAAGGACGCGTCTCCACCGAGGAATCCCCCGGCATATTCCATGGAAAGATCGCTCTTCCAGCCCCTTGTAGGGTTGAAGTAACGGTTCCTGTTGTCAAAGGTGAGCCCTGCGCTCAAGGACCTGGTGGATTTTATATCAACGGAGTTCTGTATGATGTAGGAGGCGTTATCATCGATGTCTGAAAGGTCCGTATTGTCCACCCTTCCGCCAAAGTAGAAGCTGAGATTGTCTGTAAGAGGATAGCCAAATCTCAAGGCCCCGCCCACACTGTCCTTGGTGTAGTCGGAATAGTCGTACTGCCAGTTATAAAGGTCCATTCCCAGGGACAGCCTGGTGTCCTGGAAGTAGGGCTCAAAGAAACTGAGAGAGAATCTCTGGGTACTTCCGCCAATAATCCCCTTGAAACTCAAAGTCTGGCCCTTTCCCAGGAAGTTTCTCTGGCTTATCTCACCCATGAGAATAAGGTTGTCAACTGAGCTGTATCCAGCACCTATACTGAAGGTTCCGGTGGGTCTTTCCTTGACCTTTACGTCAAGGTTCATATGGGACTCATCCTGTGCAGGCTTTGGTGTTATGTCTACGTCTTCGAAATATCCAAGACGCCTGAGTCTGTCATTGCTCCTTTTAAGCCCGGTTGCGCTAAAGGGCTTGAGCTCCATGACCCTCAGTTCCCTTCTTATCACCTTGTCCCTGGTCCTGGTGTTTCCTGCAATGGTAATACGGTTAAAGTAGACTTTTGGCCCCTTGTTTACCAGCAGGGTGATATTCACAACCTTTTTCTCAGGGTCCTTGATTATCCTGGGAGTTATGGTGCAGTGAGCATACCCCTTATCCGAGTACATGTTGGTAAGTGTCATGATGTCCTTCCTGAGGACCTCCTGACTGAAGTAATCCATGTTCTTGATTTCCAGATGGCTAAGGAGCTCATATTCGTCCTTGAAAAGCTCCTGCTCGATGTCTATTTTGCCCACACCGTAACGCTCACCCTCGTGCACCGGAATGGTGATGTATATGTCTGCACCCTTTCTCTCTACCTTTGGCTGTCCGACCTTGGCATCAACGTAGCCATGGTTGTGATAAAAGGCCGTAAGCCTTCCCACATCGCGCTCAAGGGCATCCCACTTAAGTATTCCCGCCTCGCCCTTTACAAGGCCAACTATGTTCCTTAGGCTTGGTGTCCACCACGGCTTTTTCTCAGTCACCTCCATGATGCCCTTTAAATCATCCTGGGAAAATGCCTTTATACCTTCAATCTTGATAGACTTGATGTGTACCTTTTCACCCTCTGTTATATCAAAAACCACATCGGCTGCCTGGCTGGAAACAGGCCTCACTGTGACTGTTACAGTGGTTCCTGCATAACCCTTTTCCGAATACAGGGCCTTTATCTTTTCCGCATTTTCCTGAAGGCTCTTGTCCTTAATCACCGTATAGGGCTTTAGGTCCAGTACGTCCTTTATCTTGTCATCTCCTATCTCCTTGTTCCCATGAAAGACAATCCTTCTGATTGCAGGCTTCTCACGGACCATGAAGGTAACTATCTTGCCCCTGGGGCTATCCTGAACGTCCACTTCAACGTCATCGAAGTAGCCCATCCTGTATATGGACTTTATGTCTTCAGCTATGGTCTTTGGGTCGTAGACTTCGCCCTTTTGCGTGCTGATATTTGCGAGTATGGCATCGGTTCCCACCCTCTTGTTCCCTTCCACCTGGACCTCTGCCACCTTAAAGGGGACCTCAAAGTCCTCTCCTATCTTTATGGCAAGAAGCTTTACGAGATTCTGCAGTTTTCCTTCCGGCCCCTGGACAAAGGCCACCATCGGCTTTTTTTCCTGAACCGCCTTGTTTACAACAAAAAAATCAAGGCTAACCACATCTCCAAGCCTGGATACTGTGCCATAAATCCCGTAATCTGCCCCCCTTTCCACCACGGCCTTTTTTGCCTCGGCTGGACTTTGCGGAGAGTGTTTACTTAAAAGCACGTTGTGCCCCTTTGCCTCAAGTGCTGAGGCCAGGCTTTCCTTCACCTTCTGGGCAATACCTCCCTCACCCTTGGGTCCGATGTAGTTGGGTTGGAACAAAAGGATAGAAAAAGGATGGGATGTCTCCTGAACGGAAGCCATGGAGGGCCGGGTAAAAAAAACACATATCAACATGATGAGTGCAAAAAGGCCCCAGACAAGACTCCTCTTTTTTGAATAGTTAAACATCAGGCCGCCTCATCCATGACAAATTCGGCAAGTCCCTCCCTGGATATCTCATGGGCCCTTCCTGCCTTAAGCCCAATGCACCTGTCTGTCATGGAAGCAAGACTCAGGTTATGGGTTACTATAATCAGGGCCGCCTTCACCTCCTGTCTTATCTCGAACAGGAGTTGGGCGACCTTTTGGCCGCTTTTTTCATCAAGATTGCCCGTTGGCTCATCTGCAAGGATGAGACGGGGATTTCTAACCAGGGCCCTGGCCAGTGCGACCCTTTGCTGCTCTCCGCCAGAAAGCTTTTTCACATTGAGCTCCTCTTTTCCGCCAAGTCCGAGGTAATCCAGCAACTGCCTTGCCCTGTCACTTGCCTCTTTATACGGCTGTCCTGCAAGAAGACATGGCATCATGACATTTTCCAAACAGTTAAACTCGGGAAGCAGATGGTGAAATTGAAACACAAACCCTATCTCCCTGTTTCTGAAGGTGGATAAACGCCTGTCCGGCCAGGCAAACACGTCCTTATCAAAATGGAGAATCGTGCCCTCTGTAGGTTTATCAAGGGTTCCTATAAGATGCAGCAGCGTGGTCTTTCCCACTCCTGACGCACCCACAATGGAGATGGATTCATCCTGATAAAAGGTGCATGAAAGGCCATTCAGCACCAAAAGAGGCTTCCCATCCAGATCGTAGGCCTTTTTCAAAGACCTGATCTCAACTGCGGCTTTCTTACTTTTTTGTGTTATTGCCAGGGCCTCCCTTCCAGGGGTTAAAACAGAAAGTATTTGAGTCTAACTGTTTGACGCTGACAAGTGATAACAAATATCAAAGAGGCAATCAAGCTTGGATTGGATCAATAGTCAGGCATATCAGAAACGGCCTCTCTGGCCCTATGAAGTTTCTTTCTTATCCGGCGCCTGTCAGCCTTTTTCTTTGCCTTTTTAAGGGCAAAGGAGTATTCCCTGGCGGCCTTTTTAAACTCTTGCCTGGCAAAGTAGAGATCTCCCATGTGCTCTGAAATGATAGGGTCTTCGGGCACAAGGCTTCGAGCCTTCTTTAAATAGGAGTAGGCCTTATTGAATTCTTTTTTCTTGAAATAGAGCCATCCAAGACTGTCCAAGACGAAACCATCCTTGGGAACCAGTTTTACCGCCCTTTGAAGCAACGTTTCTGCCTCCTCAAGGTGTATTCCCTGCTCGGCAAAGGTATAACCAATGTAGTTAAGGGCAGGCACATAATCAGGATCAACTTTCAAAATTTTCCTGGCATATTGGACGGCAGCCTGTTTCTTCCCAAGATTATCCAGCAGCATGACAAGGCTCATGATAAGCGCCTTGTTCCTGGGATTTTTTTCAATGCCCCTCTTCAAGGCCTCTAAGGCCTTTTTGGGGTTGCCGTTTTTTTCATAAAGCGAGGCCAAGGAGGTATAGAGATCCGCCCTGTGGGGATTTCTGGATATGGCCTTTTCCAGAACGGAGGCTGCCTTGTCTATCTTTCCCTCCTTAAAAAGCAACTTCGACAGCCTTATAACAGCATCCACTCCAGTTTCACTGTCAAGGGGAATGGAAGAGTAGATAACCTCTGCCTCGCTCTGTCTTCCGAGACGCTCTAGGGCCAGGGCCGTATAAAAATTCACCTGGACGTTGTCCTTCATCTTGTCCTTTAGACCCTGGAGGATCTCAAGGGCCTCTTTGGCCCTGTCCAGTTGAAGGAGCACAAGGGCCAGCCTGAACTGTACGTTGGCATCAGACCCTGCTTTCTTTCTAAGGATATCTATCTGTTTTAATGCCTCTTTTTCCCGTCCATGTTCAAGGAGAAGAAAAAGCAGCCGCTGCCTCGCCTTTATGTTGTCGTTTTGCCTTAAAATTACGGATTTATATGTATCTATGGCCTGTTTGATCTTGCCCTGTCTTTCATAGACATCGGCAAGCTCAAAAAGTGCAGGAGTAAAGAAACCGTTTTTTTCAAGGGCGAGTTTGAAAAATTTCTCCGCCTTTTGGTAATTCTCCCTGTCCTTGGCCATCTTTCCCAGAAAATAATAGGCCATAAATGACTTCTGGCTGTTTAGACTTGCTGCCTTTTCGAGAACAGACCTTGCCTTATCCCACTTGTGGGTCTCTGCATAAAGGGTTCCAAGGACAAGAAGGGCCTGATCGTTATTAGGATCCTTTGACACCACCTCTTCCAGGACTTCAATGGCGTCCCTGGTCTTGTTCTTGTGAATCAGTATCTTTGAAAGCAGTAACAGAAGATCCAGATCGTCAGGATTTAGCTCCAGTGCGCGTTGAATCCACTCCTGGGCCTCATCCAGCCTTCCTAGCCTTATGGATACCTTTGCCAGGGCCTTCAGGACGTCCATGGAGCTGGCATCAAGCTCGTAGGCCTTTTTGTACCACCTGTTTGCCTCAAGAAGGTTCCCGTCCAGCTCTTCCTTAAGCCCCATCATGTAGGCAGCATAGGGCCCTGACTTGGACTCCAATGGAGTAGCAAGAACTGGGCTGCACAGGAGCGTCCACACCAGCGCAGCCAGCAATAAACTACGCATTAACACCATCTCCTTGAGATATCTTTTCATGAATATAGCCTTTTCATGGATATCAACATAAGTAGAAGAATTGGTCAGGAGGACTCCGCGCTGGGTACAATGTCCGGCAGTTTGGTCTCCAGGAACTTTCCAAGTTTTTTCTTAAGTCTGGATTCTATCTGACGAACCCTCTCCCTTGAAACTCCGAACTTCTCACCGATCTCCTGCAAGGTCTTTGGCTCCTCTGCCATGAGTCTTTCGTTAAATATGATCTTCTCCCTGTCCTTTAAGGTATCAGCAAACTCTTTGAGTTTCTCGTGGAGTTTTTCCTGCATCTCCCTGTTGGCCACGACCTGTTCTATTTCGGGTTCCTTGCTGGGAAGAAACTCCATGTAACTGTCTTCCGAGTCATGTTTGACAGGGGCATCCAGGGAGACCTCCCAGGAACCCATCCTCTGCTCCATGTCGATGACTTCCTGTTCGGAGACGTTCAGCCTTTTGGAAATGAGCTTTGGAACAGGTTCAAACCCGAGGGCCCTAAGATTCTCCTTCTCCTTGTTGAGATTATAGAAAAGCTTTCTCTGGGCCTGGGTGGTGCCGATCTTTACCAGGCGCCAATTATCCATAATGAACTTTAGAATATAGGCCTTTATCCAAAAGGAGGCATAGTAAGAAAACTTTACTCCCTTATAAGGATCAAACTTCTTGATGGCGTGCATCAGGCCAACGTTTCCTTCTTGCACCAGGTCCAGGAAGTTCTGCATCCAGAACTTCTGAAAGTCCAGGGCAATCTTGACAACGAGCCTCAGATTCGCCGTGGCAATCTTTCTTGCAAGGGCAGGATCCCTGGTTTCATAGTAGGCCTTTGTAAGCCTTTCTTCCTCTTCCCTGGTAAGGAGAGGATACCTGTTTATCTCGGCCAGATATCGTTGAAGGTTATCGGCTTCTAGGGGGATAACATCCTTGGAATGGCTTACAGCAGGGAGGTTTGCACCCTTCTTCGCGGCCTTTTTCTTCTTTGATCTTGGCCTTCCGCGCCTTTTTTTCTTCTCTTTTTTCTCTTTTGTCTTCTCTGCCATAAACCTCCTATAGCCTGGCCAGTACGCCCTTGTTAACCTCGTTCATCTTCTCGGTTCCTTCAAGGCGCTCCACGAGCCTTAAGGCAAATTCAAGGGCCGTACCTGGGGCCTGACTGGTGACAAGAAGCCCATCTGATACTACTCTGTCATCTGAAAGGTGAGACTGCCTTACCGCCTCCCTGCAAACCGGATGACAGGTAATCTGCCGACCTTCACTCAGGCCATGCCTGTCAAGGACCGTGGGGGCTGCACAAATTGCCCCTACCATGCGTCCTTCGTCAAGCTGATTCTTAAGCATGCCTACCACCCGCTGATCCTTTGCCAGGGTCTCGGTGCTATCAAGTCCACCTGGGAGTATGATAAGATCGAATTTTTCATCTTTTATTTCATCAAGACTCACATCAGGAACAATCTTTACGTCCCGTGCCGAGGGCACCGGGCCATTTTCCACTGCGGCAATCTTTATTTCGATGCCTGCACGCCTTAAAATATCCACAACGGCTACCGCCTCAAGCTCTTCATAACCTGGTGCAAGTATAATCACTGCCTTTTTAGACATTGTTACGTCCTCCAAATATCAAAACTTTTTTCAAAAACAAAAAGATAACAAATGATCTAAAAAAGAAAGGCCTCGTTGCAAGAAGAGAATAACTTACTTGAAGCCTGGGGAAAAAACACTATCTTTCAAATGTCTTTTCGAACGAGTTGATTGTTATAATATTATTCCATTTGAAAAGATATTACAAATCTTATCATGTTGAAAAAACACCATCCAGACCTACAAGCACCCAAGATTGCCCTTGTTGGCAAGCCCAATGTTGGAAAATCGTCGCTTTTCAACAGGCTTACAGGCTCAAAGGCGGCCCTGGTTGCAGAAACTCCCGGACTTACACGTGATAGAAGATACTCCACAGCAAATCTTGGCTCCTGTACGGTAACACTTATCGATACCGGAGGGCTGGCCTCTGGACTTGACGATCCCCTGGCTGAAAACGTAACAGAGCAGACAGAAAAAGCCATAGAGGAGGCAGATGCCCTTCTGGTGCTTTTTGATGGCAAACATGGCCTTACTCCCGATGACCTGGAGCTGGCTGACCTTGTTAGAAAATCGAAAAAGCCCTTTGTGGCCATAGTAAACAAGATAGACTCTAGACAAAAAATTGTTGCCCTTTCCGAATTTTTTGAAACAGGAATTGAAGACCTGCTTGATATATCTGTTAAGACAGGAAGGGGCATTGGTGAACTCAAGGAAAGGATCTGTAGCCTTGTGGGCCTGGGAGCCTCCAACCAGAAACCCACAGGGGCCGCTGAGTACCATGAGAGTGAAGAACCGCCCATGGAAGAAAATGAAGACAGGGCCTCCACTGACCAGGACAGTCCCATTCGCGTAAGCATTGTTGGAAGGCCAAACGTTGGGAAGTCCTCCATACTCAACAGGATACTTGGGCAGCCCAGGATGCTTGTCTCTGACATCCCAGGCACCACCAGGGATGCCATAGACTGCCTGGTTGAAAGGCCTGGACAAAGGCCTCTCATATTTGTGGACACGGCAGGGGTAAGGAGAAAGGCCAGGGTCAGGGACAAGATCGAAAAATTCAGCGCCATCAAATCCCTTGATTCCATAAAGGACAGTGACATATGCGTTTGTGTCTTTGACGCCACCGAAGGAATTACCGACCAGGATAAGCGCCTGGTAGGTTACACTGCAGAGCATGGCAAGGGATGCATAACCGTTTTCAACAAGTGGGACCTTGTTAAGGATGACCCAAAGATGAGGCGCATATTGAATGAGGAGGCCAAATTACTAAGAAAGGTGGTGCCCTATGCACCCCATCTAAATGTTTCTGCCCTTACTGGCAAGAACGTGGAAAAACTCCTTCCACTGATACAAAAAATATACGATGATTTTACATACAAGGAGACAACAGGCAGGCTCAACAGGATTCTTAAAGAGGCCTTACTGAGGAGAAATCCCCCTGTGACCAAGGGACATTATCTGAAGCTTTTCTATGTAACACAGACTGGAACCAGGCCTCCCACCTTTACCTTTTTTGCAAACTATCCTGAACTTTTTCCTGAGCACTACAGACGCTATCTGAGCAACTTTTTCAGGAAAGAACTTGAAATCCCAAATACACCAATAAAAATCATCCTCAGGGCAAGATAACATGGCAAACATTGTAAAAGTAAAAGGAAGGCCTGTGGGCATATTTGGCCTTGAGTTGGCCGTAAGCAAGGTCAAAGAAATCATGGACCAAGAGGGGCTGGACAGACATCAGGCGGCAGCCGAGCTTCTTAAGCTGGTTGAGAAGAAAAACTATGTGCCAGCCTCAAGCAGGCGTGACTACCTGGCTGCCTTCGAAAAACTCCTGGCCCAAAGAGAAGAAGATGAAAAGGATGCGGCCACCACTGTAAGGATTCTAGGGCCAGGCTGTGTGGGATGTAACCGCATAGAGGAACTGGTGCTAGAAATAATGTCAGGAAGGGGCATTGCCGCAGACATATATCACGTAACTGACAAGGACGAGATACTGCGCTACGGTGTTGATAAGACCCCTGCCCTTGTGATCGGAAACAAGGTAGTAAGTGCAGGGAAAATTCCTTCCAAGGCCCAGATAGAACAGTGGCTTCTGAAGAAGTAGTTAGAGGGCAACGTGGAGCCCCATCTTGTGATATATCTCTTTCCTTATCTGTCGCAGGTCTCCGGCAGACAGGTCCCTTGGGTGCGGCTCATGAATTTCCATGTCCCATGCCACCTTGGCCGGCCTGTCACTGAGCATTATTATCCTGTCCCCCAGCTGAAGGGCCTCGTCAATGTCGTGGGTGATGAAGAGTATGGTCATGTCAAACATCTGGTGAACGTTCACCATCTCTTCCCTCATTTGGAGTCTTGTAACAAAATCAAGGGCCCCAAAGGGCTCATCCATGAAGAGTATATCCGGATTGGTGATGAGGGCCCTTGCAACCTCTGCCCTTCGCCTCATGCCCCCTGACAGTTCATGGGGGTAATGGTCCCCGAAGCCTGATAGCCCCACAAGCTCCAGATACTCCTCGACCTCCTCCCGGGCCTGTTGGCCTTTTAGCCCTTCGGTTCCCATGGCGATATTCTGCCGTGCCGTAAGCCAGGGAAAGAGCCCATCTTCCTGAAAGACGCAGACGTGCCTGTTGCTAGGCCCTGTCACCTCCTGTCCGTCTATGAGTACGCTTCCTTCACTTGGCCTTTCAAATCCGGAAACAATCCTGAACATGGTTGATTTGCCGCATCCAGACGGCCCGATAAAACAGGCAAAGGTGCCTGATGGGATGGAAAAGGTGAGCCCATCAAGCACCTTGCAGTCTTCTTGCGGTCTGCACTGAGAGAAAAAACGTTTCTTTGTCCTTCTTTCTATATAGGACTTTTTGAGCCCTCTTACCTCTATTTTGTTCAACGTCTCATCCTGCTCCACTCGACACTTGGCATCCTCTCAAGAAGCCTGACCATGTAATCCAGGATCAAACCCACCGTCCCGATCACCACCATCCCGGCCACCACCATGTCCATGCGAAGGGAATTCCTGGCATCGATTATCAGATAGCCAAGGCCTGATTTTACGGCTATCATCTCTGCAGCCACTATGACGAGCCATGCTGTGCCCAAAGTGATCCTCAGGGCTGTTATTATTTCAGGCAAGGCCGCCGGCAGAATAACCTTCATATAAACCTTGAATCCCTTGAGGCCGAAATTTTCTGCAACCCGAAGATAGGTTGTACGAATGTTGAGCACAGAACTTGTGGTAAAGACCACCAAGGGAAAGAAGGAAGAGAGAAATATTAGAAATATCGCCGGTTTATCCCCGATGCCAAACCACATAAGGGCCATGGGTATCCAGGCAAGGGGAGAGATGGGCCTTAGAAACTGTACCAGTGGGTTAAGAATCGTACGAAGACATCTTTGCCTTCCAATAAGAAGCCCCATGGGAATGGCAGTTACAACGGCAAGATAAAAACCCACGGTCACCCTGAAAAGGCTTGAAACGCTGTTCCTGTAGAGCTCTCCGTTTTTTAACATCTCCCACAGGGCACCTGCGACGGAAAGGGGCCTTGGAAACATGAATTCTGGCACGTTGAGGGCGGCTGTAACCAAATGCCACAAAAGCAGAATTGCAAGGACTATGGGGAAAAGTCCGGCCTTTTTCAGTACCATTTCAAGTAAACCTCTATGTCTGGCACCTTTGTCAGAAGACCATACCTGACCATCTTTTTTCCAATTGCCTGGAACTCTTCCTTCTTTGGCAAGATGTTTCGGTAACTCACCTCTTTTTCCATGAGGACCGTTTCTATAAGCCTCTTGCTCAAACCGAAGAACCTCGCACCCATGTCCGCAGCAAGCCTGCGGTTCTTCTCTATCCACTGGCCCTGGAGATAAAGCCCCTTGATGAATGAGTCCATTTGGGTTGGATTTTTTTTCAGGGCATCTTTCCTGACAATGAGAATACTTGATATGAAGCCTGGCCAGATGGAGGATATCTTTTGAAAGATTGTTCCTACTCCCATGAGCCTTGCCTGGGTCGCGTAAGGCTCCCCCACAATGTAGGCATCGATTGCCCCAGAGGCCAGGGCAGAAGGCATATCAGGCGGGGGAAGCTCCACCCTTGTCACCCTTTGCATGTCCACGTGTTCTTTTTCAAGTAAAGACAACAGGGCAATATTCTGGGTGCTGTACCTTATGGGTATTGCCACTGTCTTACCCTCAAACTCCTTAACTTGATTTATGGGCCTTTTGCTTGAAACCACAAGGCCCGTTCCGTTTCTGTGACCCAGGAGGGCGATCTTTACGGGTACCCCTTGATCCATCATGGAGATGGCTATGGGCGCAAGTATCAGGGCGGCATCCAGCTCGCCGCCCTTTACCGATTCGATCATGTCTGGCCAGGATGTATACTTTACCGGCAAGACGTGTTTCCTGAAAAACTCATCTCTTTCCATGGCTACAGGGAGAAGAAGATGGCATGTGATGGGCAAAAAACCCACCTTGAGCCTGGTCTCATGGTGAGAGGCGCCAGGAAGGGTAAAACGAAGTAAAGAAATCACTACCAGCCAGAAGATAGCACCTGCAACAGCCAGCATCTCTGGCCGAAAATTTTTTGGCTTCTTAACATTATACACAACATGTTTATCGGCATTTTGCCTATGTTTTTTAAATCCATGGCCCTGGGACTCTACATACTTTTCATGTGATTTTGGTATCTCGTGACCTTTGCAAGGGTTGCCCGGAAATTGATAAGTGTTTAGAGTAACACAGCCAATCCATACTGCTTGCAGGCCAATATTCACATACTTGCGGGGTAAGAGATGAAAGACGTTGTCAATGTAGGAATTGTAGGCTTTGGAACTGTTGGAAGCGGAACCGCCAGGATACTTCTTGAACAAAAGTCCCTTCTCAGGAAAAGGACCTCAACTTCAGTCAACCTGAAATGGATCTGTGACAAGGATATAACCTCTGACCGGGGCTTTCAGGTCCCAGAGGGCATCCTGACCACAGATATAGACCAGCTCATGGATGACCCTGAACTTGACATACTGGTTGAACTCATCGGAGGCATCGAGCCTGCTAAAACCTTCATCCTTCAAGCCATAGAAAAGGGAAAACACGTTGTTACGGCCAACAAGGCCCTTCTTGCCACCCACGGGTTTGAAATATTCGAGGCCGCCTCGAAAAAGGGTGTGGAGGTGGGCTTTGAGGCAAGCGTGGGCGGAGGCATTCCCTGCATAAAGGCCCTAAAAGAAGGCCTTGTAGCAAACAATGTAAGCACAGTACTTGGCATAATGAACGGCACAGCCAACTACATACTTACAAGGATGACAATGGAGGGCCTTGCCTTTGACCACGTGCTGAAACAGGCCCAGGAGCTCGGCTATGCAGAGGCTGACCCCACCTATGATGTGGAAGGCATTGACACGGCACACAAGCTTGCCATCATGTCCACCCTTGCCTTTGGCCAAAGGATAGGCCTTGATGACATATACACCGAAGGCATCTCAAAGATAACACCCCTTGACATCTCCTTTGCCACCGAGCTTGGCTACAGCATAAAGCTGCTGGCCATAGGGAAGAAGAACAGCCATGAGAGCGTGGACGTTCGCATACACCCCACCATGATTCCAAAGGACCACCTTCTTTCCCAGGTCAACGGCGCCTTTAATGCAGTCTACTTTGTGGGAGACAGCGTTGGAAAGGTAATGCTATACGGTATGGGCGCAGGCCAGATGCCCACTGGAAGCGCAATAGTTGCGGACATAGTGGACATTGCCAGGGATATAACTCGTGGCTGTACCGGAAGGGTCCCGGCCCTCTCCCAGCCCTTTGACTCCATAGGCCCTCCTCGCATCAAGCCTGTTGAGTCCATATGCTGCAAATACTACTTTCGTTTTACCGTTATGGATAAGCCCGGAGTACTTTCAAGGATATCCGGCATTCTGGGCGAGGAGGAAATAAGCATAAACTCTGTGGTACAAAAAGGCAGGGCCAGCAAGGCCTCCTCTGTCCCAATAGTCATGCTCACCCACGAGGCCCAGGAAGGCAGAGTGAAAAAGGCACTTAAGGAAATTGACTCCCAGGACTTCATTCTTGATGAAACCATGATTATCCGTATAGAAGACATGAAGGCATTGGAGGAATCGTAGCCATGGCAGTTGACAAATCCCTAAAGGAAAACCAGGACCTCCAGGAAGAGAAGGAGCCAATTTCACACCCTGTTGAAAAGTATGTCATCCTTATTGGTGACGGCATGGCCGATTTTCCAGTGGAAGAAATCGGGAACAAGACGGCTCTGCAAGCGGCAAGGACCCCTTTTATGGATCTCCTTTCACGGCTTGGGGAGTTTGGCCTGGTAAAAACCATACCTGATGAACTTCCTCCAGGAAGCGACGTTGCAAACATGGCCCTTATGGGCTACGACCCGCAAAAGTACTACACGGGACGTGGACCCTTGGAGGCCGCGGCCATGGGTGTAAAGATGAACCCGGAAGACGTTGCCTTTAGATGCAACCTTGTTACCCTGGGCTTCAGGGATGGCCGTGTCTTCATGGACGATTACAGCGCCGGGCACATCCCCACGGAAGAGGCCCTGGTGCTAATAAATGAGCTTGCCCAGATAGTAAAAAGCCGCTCCTTTGAACTCTTTCCTGGGGTGAGCTACCGTCATCTTCTCCTTTGGAGGGGCGGCCCGGAAGGACTTGCCACGGTTCCTCCCCACGACTACACAGGGCATGACGTCACAGAGGCATGGCGAGTCTACGAAGAAGAACCCCTCCTTTACGAGGTTCTGAAAAAGGCCATCAATCTCTTTCATCGTCACCCCATAAACATCAAACGAATGGAGGAGGGCAAAAGGCCTGCAAACGCAATATGGCCCTGGGGACAGGGCAGGAAACCCGTAATAGCCACCATACCTGAGCAATACGACCTGGAAGGCTCTGTTATTGCCGCGGTTGATCTCATAAAGGGCCTGGGCGCCTGGGCAGGACTTTCCACGCCAAAGGTCCCGGGGGCAACGGGCTTTCTGGATACGGACTTTCATGCAAAGGCAAAGGCCGCCCTTGATGAAATCAGGGAAAAGGATATCGTTGTTGTGCATGTGGAGGCGCCAGATGAGGCCGGCCACATGGGAGACATCCAGGAGAAGATCAAGGCCATCGAACGTTTTGACAAGGAGGTGGTTGGCACTGTCTTTGACGGCCTTAAAAACATGGACTGCACCTTCAGACTCCTGGTGGTAACGGACCATTACACCCCTGTCACCATCAGGACCCATGCACGGGGCCCGGTGCCCTTTGTTATCTACGACAGCCTTGATGTCCAGGACAACCCGGAGGTCTCCTTTGACGAGGAATGGGCTGAAAAATCAGGCATTGTTTTCGAAGAGGGTCACAGGCTGTTTCCCCATTTCATTGGGGCAGAGCCGCGGTACGTGGAGCTTGACCCAAAAAAGAAGAAATAGGATAAGAAAACTTGATGGGCCAGGGGAAAAGACCCAGGTGGGGAGAGCCTATTTTTTACCGTGTCATATACGGAGACACGGACAGGGCCGGCGTGGTCTATTATGCCAACTACCTGAGGCTCTTTGAGATGGGAAGAACCGAATGGATGAGAAACGTACTTGGAACACCTTACAAAAGCCTTGAGGAATCAGGCGTTCTTTTCCCGGTTGTTGAGGCACATATTCGCTACAAGGCCCCTGCCTTATATGACGATCTTCTTGAGATACGAACGGCTCTTGAAGACGCATCCAGGGTAACACTCACCTTCTGCTACGAAATAAAAAGAGAGGAGAGGCTGCTGGTTAAGGGAAATACCAGGCATGCGGCAGCTGACGCCAACGGTAGACTCACCAGGATACCAGAGGCCCTGTCCCATGCCATCTCTGGCCTGTAACAGGATAGGTTTGGCTAAAAATTGTTAAAATTTGTATTTCTCATATAAAGAATGGGTTACATTCCTGAGGACATCCTCCAGAACATTCGGGAAGCAGCCGACATCAGGCAGGTTGTCCAGGAATTTGTACCCTTAAAGAAAAGGGGCAAGAACTGGGTGGGGCTTTGCCCATTTCACCCGGATAAGGACCCTTCTTTTACTGTCAACGAAGACAAGCAGATATTCTACTGTTTCGGTTGCGGCGAGGGAGGAAACGTCTTTAAGTTCCTCATGAAGGTCCAGGGGTTATCCTTCAAGGAGGCTGCCAAAAGTCTCGCCCAGCGCTTTGGCATCACCATTCCCCAAAGACCTGTATCAAAGGCGGCAAAGAAAAAAAAAGAGCTCTCTGAAAGACTTCTTGATATCACCCTTTCTGCAGCAGAATACTTTCAGAAACAATTAAGGGATTCTTCCACGGCCCAGGCCGCAAGGGATTACCTGGCAGAAAGAGGGCTTGATGAAAAGACCATGGATGCCTTTGGTCTTGGCTGGGCAGAAGACTCATGGGACGGTCTCATTGGCTTTTTAAAGGAAAAGGGCCTTAGCCTGGAACTTGCCGAGCAGGCAGGCCTCATTATAAAGCGTACAAATGCCCCAGGCTGGTACGACAGGTTCAGGGGCAGAATAGTCTTTCCAATAAAGGATCACAGGGGAGACGTTGTTGCCTTTGGTGCACGGACCATAGGGCTTCCCGGCCAGGAAGAACAGCCCAAGTACATAAACTCCCCCGAGTCTCCCATATACCACAAGGGAAAGGTCCTTTACGGCCTCTTCCAGAACAAGTCCCCCATCCGAAAGGCAGGAAGGGGTCTCCTGGTTGAGGGATACATGGATGTGGTGAGCCTGTGGCAGTTTGGAGTAAGACAGGCCGTTGCGAGCCTCGGCACCTCACTTACTGAGGACCATGCCAGGAGGATGAAGGCCGTAACCAAGGAGTGGATTCTCCTCTTTGATGCAGACCAGGCCGGGCTCAATGCGGCAACCCGGGCCCTGCCCATCTGTTACAAGATGGACCTTAGGCCCAAAGTTCTTGTGCTTCCGGAAAACGAGGATCCAGACAGCTTTGTTAGAAAAAACGGACCCGAGAGCCTGGGGAAACTTCTTGACTCAGCAGTATCCGGAATAGACTTTCTGGTTGAAACCGGGAAAGATCTTTACGGCTCGGATACGGAAGGGCGCCTCAAGACCATTGACTCGGCCCTTGAGGCCATCTCAATGGTCAAGGATCCTGTGCGTAAATCCCTGCTTATTGGCCATATTTCACAAAGGCTCGGAGTACGGGAAGAAAGCCTTTGGCAAAAACTCAAAGAAA
>Ga0256832_1000365_pt1 | contig 28402 bp, 17 predicted proteins | sample 134614metaG_FD_190534 | JGI IMG/M metagenome (GOLD analysis project Ga0256832, IMG submission 190534) | Hydrothermal vent microbial communities from Lau Basin, Pacific Ocean - 134-614 | ecosystem: Environmental > Aquatic > Marine > Hydrothermal vents | place: Pacific Ocean: Lau Basin | collected...
CCGCAGCAGTTCATCTCCCTTCACATAGCCGTTGCGATCATTGTATTCCTTGAAGCCGACGACCTGGATCAGCAACAAGGCGCCCGAGGATTCGGTTTCCGCCGAGTCCAGTTCACGTTCCAGATGTTGGATAAAGAAACGCCGGTTCGGCAGGTGGGTCACGGGATGCTGGTAGGCTTGCTCGCGCAACGCGGCGACCAGCCGGTCCTTGTCGGCGAGCATGCGCCGGACACGCTCGGTGGCATGATTCATCGCACTTACGATACGCGCCAGTTCGCGCGTTCGCGGATGCTGCTCGATCGGCGCGAAATCCTGCTCGCAGATGGCGTTGGCGCGCGCTTCGACCTGTTGCAGCGGACGCATCAACAGGCGTAGCAGCACAAGGCCCAGCGCCGAGGCGATCACACCGATCGCGAGAAACCACATCAACAGATCGCGCGCATTGTTCCACAGCTGGCGATAGGCCAGGCCCGGATGCGCCCGCACGCGCACCTCGCCGGCCTGACGCCAGGCGTTCATTACCACCGCCGAACGCGTCGGCAAATGCAGCGGAAGCAGTCGCGTGAACCATGCGGGCACCCCCAGGGTCACCGGCTGTTCCAGGTCCACGCTCAGCCCCTTTCCACCATGCACTACGATCTCGGCGTAATCGCCGCCATCGAACAGGGAGTGAGCCATCGCCACGACGGTGGCCCGGTCGCCGGCCTCGAGCGCGGTGCTCGCGGCCAGGCCAAGCGCGTTGGCGGTATCCTGGGCATGCGCCGCGGATTGCCGCTGCAGGTAGTCCCGGGTGTTGTCGAGAGCGATCCATAAGCTGCCGATCAACGCCGAAAGCAACAGCAGCAGGATCAAAACGATCAATTGTCGGGACAGCGTCATGGCGGAGGTTCCTTGGTCATGGGCGCATCTCGCGCCCCAGTTTAGTCAATAGATTCTGCCACAGACGGATGCGCGTTGCGTCACCGACGCGTCGCCCTTCGGCGCGCGTCACCGCCAGCCACAAGCCGTCTCCATTGAAGCTGTAGACCGGCTTCAGGTCGGTGCGCTCGGTGGCCGGCTCGATCGCCGGCGACAGATTGTCCAGCACCAACGGCTCGGCATCGGGCCGGGGATAGTAGGTCAGCACCATGTGGGCGCGGTCGAGATCGAGCGCCTTGACATAGGCGATGCGGAGCTTTTCGTCGGCGACCCCCAGACGCCGAAGGCTATAGTATTTGGCAATCGCGTAATCCTCGCAATCAGCGGCGTCCTGGCCCAGCATCTCGACCGGCGTGGCCCAGTAGTCTTCCCGTCCCCAGACGCGGATATCCTCCAGATAGGGCACCCGGTTGAAAAAGTCGTTGACCACTTCGAGCTTGCGTCGCTCGGGCAGATCACGCGCCCGCTCGAGCAGACGCCCCCAATCCTCGACGCGCCCCACCGCCTCCGCGCCATAGGCTTGCCTCACCCAGTTGAACAGGCTGGCCGGCAGCCCCCGGGGATCCGCGTTCGCGGGCAGGATCAACGCGACACACATGAGGGCGACCCGGCGCCAGCGCCGGGCGCCACGGGCGCATGGCATCGGTGGCAAGGCACTGGACAAGGCGGACGAGCAACATACAGGCTCCCGGGGTGGGTTTGAGTGCGTGTTCACACCGGACATAGCGGCGCAAGAACCCAAGGCTTGACTGCCAGGGCAATCGGCTCAATTTCATTTGACGTTTTCTGATTTCAACAGCTTGGCGCTGTCGCCCAATGCGCCACGTTGAATCGGACCCATGCCCATATGAAAATAAACCTTCGCAGGCCGATTCAAACCCAGAGGAACCGGCTACGGCGGTGCTGCAAAACCGCGCCGTGGCCCGATCCGCCGCGATGGGTCGGGCCTACGCCTTGCCAAGTCAATGGCGTTTCACCCGGAAATTTCATGAATTCATGTGACGATCGCGCAGTAGATTGTTTCCACAAGAGATTTCCTGAAGACGTCCCGAATCGGGATTGCGGGCAACGGAAGAAAATTTCTTGTGGGAACAAGAAACGAGTGAGGGCGCGTGCCATTCATGAATGTTCCGGAATGTTCCGGGCCAATAGCCACGGCGATTCTTGTCGGGGCTGGGCAGGTAGCGGTAAGGGCGCTGGCCCAGAGTCAAGCAGAGGGCCGGAAAGCGTCTCCCGGACGGCTGCCCTGGTACCGCATCAGCCCGCCGCCACGGCGCCGCGTCTGGCGTCGAGCGCGCCGCAGGCACGGGCGTGCAGGGCATCGAGACGCGCTTCGAGTTCGCGCACCTGTTCGAGGCGTTCCCCATCTGCGGCCTCCTCCAGCGAGCGACACAGTTCGGCGACCTGAAATGCGCCGAGGTTGGCGCTCGCCGACTTCAGGCTGTGCGCGGCCTGGCGCACCCGCCGCATGTCGCCCTCGCCACCACCGGCATGGATCTCGGCGACCAGTTCTGGAGTGGTCGTCAGATAGATATCGATGACCTTGTCGAGCAGTTTCGGCTTGTTCAGGATCCGGATGCTCTCGAGCGCCCCGTCGTCGATCACGCCATCCCCGCTTTCCAGACCCTCTACTTCTACTTCGTCGTTTCCGGGCGCCTCTCCATGCGTCCGATGCGACGCAATCTTTTTCGGCAACCAGCGCCTCAACAACGCCAACAACTGTTCTTGCCGGAACGGCTTGCTGAGATAGTCGTTCATGCCGGCCTCGCGACACTGGGCCTCGATGCCTTTTTGTACGTTGGCGGTCAGCGCAATGATTGGGATGCCCGGGCCGCCCTGCTCGCGCCGACGAATCTCACGCGCGGCGTCAAAGCCATCCAGCTCGGGCATGTGGCAATCCATCAGAACCAGATCGAAGTCCGATTCGGTGAGCTGCTTCAGCGCCTCGTTCCCGTTGGCGGCGACCGAGATCCGGCAGCCGAGCGGTTCGAGCATGCTCCGCGCCACCTCCTGGTTCACCGGGTTGTCCTCGGCAAGCAGGATACGCGCCTCGCATCTGAGGTCGGCAAGGGTCTCACGCGCCGTCGGCGGCGCCGGATCCTCGAGCGGATCGCCGACAACGATGCGCCGCAGAGCTTCATAGAGGTGCCGCTGACGCACCGGTTTGGTCAGGTAGCCGTCGACATCGGCCCGAGCGGTACCTTCATCCTCGTCGCTGCCGGAGCTCATCAGCAGGATACGGGTAGCCGCCAGGCGAGGGTCCGCGCTCATCGCGTCGATCAGATCGATACCGTTCATCCCGGGCATGTGCCTGTCAACGATGGCAACACCGAAAGGTTTGCCGGCCCCGCTGGCGTCGCGCAGGCGTTGCAGCGCCTCGGAGCCGCGCGCGACGCAATCGTCACGCAGGCCCCAGGCCGCCACCTGATTGTGCAGAATCTCACGATTGGTGGCATTGTCATCGACGATCAATACGCGCAGGCCGTGCAGCTCATCGAGCTTCCAGTCGCGCCGGCGGGCGGAATCGCGTCGGCTCGGCAGCGTCAGGCTGAAGTGGAAATTGGAGCCGACCCCGGGCGCGCTGGCGACTTGCAGCTCGCCCCCCATCAGACTCACCAGCTGACGCGAAATGGCCAAACCGAGCCCGGTACCGCCGAAACGCCGCGTGGTCGAGCTGTCGGCCTGGGAAAAGGCATCGAAGATCCGCTCGCAGGCCTTCGGCTCGATGCCGATGCCAGTGTCGCGCACCGAGAAGTCGAGCCGGGTGACCCCACGTCCGGCATCGTGCACCGCGACCCGCAGAACCACCTCGCCCTCGTGAGTAAACTTCACCGCGTTGCCGACCAGGTTGACCAACACCTGACGCAGGCGGTTGGCGTCACCGACAAAGCAGTCCGGCATATCCGGCGGCAGCGAGATGAGCAGATCGAGTTCCTTCTCGTGAGCCCGCGTGGCCATCAGTTCGCCGATATCCTCCACCAACTCACGCAGGTCGAATTCGTTCTCGTCGAGCATCAACTTTCCGGCCTCGATCTTCGAAAAATCGAGGATATCGTTGATGATCTCCAGCAACGCCTCGCCAGAGCGTTGCAAGGTCTCGGCAAAACGACGCTGACGCTCGTTCAGCCCGGTTCCCTTGAGCAGCTCGGCCATGCCCAGCACGCCGTTCATCGGGGTGCGGATCTCATGGCTCATCGCGGCCAGGAACAACGATTTCGAGCGATTCGCCTCTTCCGCGTTCTCCTTTGACAGCTTGAGCTGCTCCACCAGCTTGGCGAGCGCGAGATCACGGCGTTGGATCTGATCGAGCATCTCATTGAAGCCATCGGTCAGTGTGCCGAGTTCGTCGGAGGAATATCGTTCGGCACGCAGGCTGTAGTCGTCGCGCTCGGTGACCCGCTTCAGCGTTGAGGACAAGGACTGGATCGGACGGGCGATCGCAAGCGACAGACGCCATGCGAGAAAGGAAGCCAACAGCAGCGCGATCAACAAGACCGCGCTCGCGGCCAGCGCGCCGGCATGGACGCGCTCCCACAACGGCGACAGGTCGATGGCAAGGTCCAGGTTCGCGCGCCGCCGTCCGTTGATCTCGATCGGATGAATGATCTCGAGAAAGCCATCGTGAAAAATCGTGCTCGCGCCCGGCGGCGTCGCCGCCGATACCCGGCTGGCGGGCGATGCCGCGACACGGACCAACAGATCCTGGTGCTCGGGACGCCGGCTGTCGTAGACGGCAAAGATCTTGCCATTCTCATCGAGGATGCGCGCCTGCACGATACTCGGCTCGGCGCGGAACGCGGAGAGAATCTCGTTGGCGGTGTCGGCATCCTGGAAGGCCACCGCGGCGGTCACGTTACTGGCGAGCACCTTCGCCATCGTCATGCCGGAATGCAGCAGTGACGCACGCATCGTGACATAGACATTGAAGATGAAGACCAGCGCCACCAGCAGCAACACGAGCGCGCTGGTGAGCACCGCGATCAGAGTCAGCTTCCCACGAATCGAGTACCGGTTGAAGTCGAACAATCTCATGACAAGCATTCCAGGGGCCCAGCGTATACTCACCGCGAACCAGTCACTCCAGATCCACGTCGTCGATGATACGCGCCAGTTGCAGCAAGCGGGCGTTCATTTTCAACCCTTGTCGGCGCACCCGGGCGAGGTTGATGTACATGCGGATGCGGCGCCGCTCCCTGACCAGCGCCATCATGCCGCCATGGCGGACGAAATCCGCATCGTCCGCCACCGTAAGCACCGGGAGCGAGGCGCCCACGCGCAGGTAGTCACGCCGTTCCAGAAGATCGATCCCGCGCAGGTAGAGAACCCGGCAGCCACGCAGATCATCAGGCCGCGCGGCGACCTGACGCAACCGCACCGGACGCCCTTCGCGGAATTCCCCTTCGATCAACGAGGCCAGGGTCTTCTCGACGCGGCCGCGATGCACGATACAGTAGTCGAAACTGGACATTCCCTTGAAAGCCGCTTCCGGCCAGCCGACAAAGTTCGGCAGATTGAACAGATAGACCGCGCGGATCTGATAGTCCGGCACCGCCGCCAGCGCCATGACCGGAAGCCACAAGCATGCGCCAAGCCGGGCCGCTCCCGCCAGATGCCGCGCCATCGCTCTTATGACGCGCTTCATCATGGCCACTCCCAGTGCAACTTCAGCCAGGCGGCGCGGGGTGCTTCGGTCGCCAGCACGGAGCCGAGCGCGTCGGAATACTCGGGATGGACGGGATCGAGCAGGTTCTCGACGCTCGCCGAAAGCCTGAGCCCCGGGCGCGCCTGCCACTCGAGATGGGCGTTCAGACTCCAATAGGCCGGGATGACCTGGTCGGGATTCCGGACCCTGCCGACATAGCGCAGCCAGAGATCCAACGACAGGGCAGCGGAGAAATCGTGGTCCAGTCGCAGGCTGAACTGGGTGGACGGGCTGCCGCCACCATTGCCCGTCGGATAGGCCGGGTTGCCGCCGCTACTGACCGAGCTCCCGGTTTCCAGCCATGACCATGCCAGCTGCCCACGCCAGGCCGCCGCGGGTCGCCAGTCGAGCGCGAGTTCGGCTCCACGCGCGTATCCCGAGGCGCGATTGCCGAAGAGGGATTCCAGGATCAGAAAGTCCGGCAGATGCGAAGCATCGACGTCTCCCACCTCGAGCGAGCGCAGGTCATCGTATTCGTTATGGAAGAACGCGATATCCAGCGATAGATAATCGCCGACACGCCACCGGTAACCGGCCTCGAAGGCGAGCAGATGCTCGGACCGAAACCCCGGCCGGCCCACCCCCTCGAACACCACGGGGCGCGACGAAGACGGCAGACTGGCGGGAAAGGCATCGATACTGCCACGTACGCCCAACTCACCCCGGTTGGGGGTGCGCGCCGCACGCGCGACCGAGAGCCACAGCGACTGACGCGACGTCGGATGCCACAGCAGACGGACGGAGGGCTGGAGCTCGAAACCGCTGAAGTCGTTGTGTTCGAGCTTGACGCCCAGGGTCAGGGACCAGCGCTCGTCCAGTGTGATCACATCTTGCGCGAACAGGCTATAGAGCGCGTAGCGACGCGACGCCGGCAGGATCTCGAAGAACAACGGGCGTCGTCCGACCTGGTCGGCGATCCAACGGTATCCGCCTCCGAGCGCCAGTTCATGCCGCCCCCGCGGAGGGAACAGGTAGGAGAAATCGAGATCGACGGTGCGGTGTCGCTCCAGTACTTCCTCGTGGCGCTGATCGTCGTAATAGAGCTGCAAGGTGCTCTCCGCGCCGTCGCTATACTCACGGGTCCAGCGCCCGAGCAGGCTGGCGCCGTCGTTGCGGTAATGGTCGGCGCTCTCGCGGCGCCCGTGGAGGAGATCCAGGCGCTGGCTGGACTGGCCGACATGGCGACGATACAGATCCCCGAGCAAGGTCAGGCTGTCGCGCCCGGAGAGCATGCCGTCGAGACGAAAACCGCCGCGCAGATCCTCGCTGTCGTCCCGGCCGTTCTCGCCGGACAAACGTTCTCCGGCCTCCTGACGGCTGGCCTTCAGCCAGACCCGGTAATCGGCATCCGGACCGAACGCGGCGCCATGGCGAAAACTCAGCGCGAGCCGTCCATCGTCACCCGCCATCAGGTTCGCGGCCTGACCGATGGTGTCCTGCGCCGACCGGGTGATGATATTGATCACGCCGTTGACCGCGTTCGCGCCCCAGACCGAGGCCCCCGGCCCGCGAATCACCTCGATGCGCTCGATATCGTCAAGGAAGGTGTCCAGTTCATCCCAGTAGACCCCCGAGAAGAGCGGCGAGTAGACCGAGCGCCCGTCCATCAGCACCAGCAGTTTGTTGGCATATCGACCATTGAAGCCGCGCGCGCTGATCGCCCAGGTGTTCGCATCGATCCGCGCGACGTTCAAGCCCGGCACCATGCGCAAGGCATCGGCGACATGGGTCACGCCGGCGCGCCGGATATCCTCGGCGGTGATGACGAACACCGCCGCGGCGGCATCGTCCAGCGCCCGCTCGCCATGCGAGGCGATCGAAACCGGCATGTTGGCCAGGGCCTCCAGGCTCAAGGCCTTCAGTTCGCTGAGCTCGCGAGCCGCCAGCGGCAATGCCAACAGCAGCCCCAAGGCGCCTGTCGCCAGAAACCCCGCGAAGGCCGAACAGAACCCGTGCGCTAGTCGAACGACCATTCCAAGTTCACCGAATAGCTGGCGCCTTCCTGGGTCGAGGTGGTCCGCTGATTGAGCTCGTCATGGAACTCGATGCGACCGTTATCGAAAAGATTGCGCGCCTTCAGGGCGATCGACAACCCCGGCGCAGGGTCCCAGCGCAGCTGCATGTCCAGCGCCCAATAGTCCGTGATACGCTGGGTATCGGCCGGCAGCCCGCCAACATAACGCAGTCGCGCATCGAACGACCAACGAGTGGCCGGACGGGTCGACAGCAGCAGATTGAACTGCCCTTCCGGGGCGTTGTTCTGGCCGGGACGCGAAACGATGTCGCCGCTTTCCGGATCCAGTTCACGACGCAGATCGAGCAACGAGCCATTCAGGCGCAGGCGACCGGTTTGCGAGAAACGCCAGTCGAGACTGAGCTCCAGTCCGCGGCTCCAGGCATCGAGACGATCGTCGACAAGCAACGGCACCAGCAAATGATCCCCGACGAGTTCCGGCGTTCCCGGCTCGATACTGCGCAGGCCCTCGTAGCGATAGAAGAAAGCGCTGACATCCAGCGACAGCGCGCGGGACCATTCATGCCGGTAGCCCAGCTCCAGGCTGGTCATGTTCTCGGCATCGAAATCGGGATTGCCGATGAACGCGCTGACCACCGGCAGACCATTGCTCCGCGCACTGCCGGGCCTGCCGATGACCGGCGCGAACACGCCGCGCTCCGCCACCGACGGAATCCGCGAGGCACGCGACAGCGCGCCCCACCAGGTGACGTCCTGACGCGGCTTCCACAACAGACGCGCCGAAGCCTGGAGGTCGGCATCGCTGACGGTGCTGTACTCGGCGCGCGCGCTGAGGTTCAGACGCCAATGATCGGCGAGCTGGATCTCGTCCTCGGCGAACAGGCTGTAGAGCGCGCGCCGATTGCGCGGCGGATGGACCTCGAGAAAACCCGGCTGCCCGCCCACATCGTCCTCGAGCCAGCGATACCCCAGGCCCCAGGTGAGTTGGTGATCCCCGCCGATCAGGCGCTCGTCCTGGAATTCGATATCGAAGGCGCGTTCCCGCTCGTTGGTGGCATCGTACCATTGATGGTCGTAATACAACTGCAACGACCAGCCGCCCTCGTCGCGCGCGTGCCGCCAGCGCCCGATCAGATAACCGCCCCGGCTCTGAGAGTTCGACTTCTGGGGCACGGTCAGACCGGTCGATGCGTCGATGAAATTGACGGTGACCGCCGACTGGGCGCGATGCACCCCGCCGATCAGCGAATAGCTGTCATCGTCGCCGGCGAGCCCATCGATGCGAAAGCCAAGCCGCTGATCCAGAGCATGGTCATAGGCTTCGTCACCATTCTCGAAGGTACCGTCACGGCGGTGATGTTGCTGCACCCAGAAGCGGTAGTCGGCGCGATCGCCCAGGGCGCCGCCATGGCGGGCGCCGATCCGGTAACGGCCTTTTTCTCCCGCCGTCAGGGTCACCAGGTTGCCGTGGGTGTCTTCGCTCGAGCGGGTGATGATGTTGATCACGCCGTTGACCGCGTTCGCGCCCCACACCGAGGCTCCCGGCCCGCGAATCACTTCGATGCGCTCGATGTCTTCGAGCAACAGGTCTTGCAGCCCCCACAACACGCCGGAGAACAAGGAAGCGTAAACGCTGCGGCCATCGACCAGCACCAGCAGCTTATTGGCATAGCGACCGTTGAAGCCGCGAATGCCGACCGCCCAGGTATTCGCATCGATACGACCGACATCGAGGCCGGGCACCTCGCGCAGCAGATCGGGCAACGACTCGGCCGGCGAGCGCCGGATATCCTCGCGAGTGATGACATACACCGCGGCCGCGGTGTCGCGCACCGGTCGCGCGACGCGCGAGGCGATCGAGACCGGCACATTCGCCAGGTCTTCCAGGGTCAGCGCCTTGAGACGGTCGATATCGACCGCCGGCGCGCCACGCGCGAGCGCGAGCGACAAAAGCAGCGGCGCGACCCGCTTCATGCCACGTCCCCCTCGCCTTGGGCATAGACCATGTGCCGCGTCAGCGCCAGCTCGACCCCACGGTATGCCTGGCGCAGGGCGCCGAGGCGGGCGCGGGCCGCCTCGAGATCCGATCCGTCGTCGAGATTCTCGAACTCCCGGCACTGTTCGGCAAAGGCGGTCGCGCCCAGGTTGGCGCTCGACGATTTCAGGCTGTGAGCCGCATCGCGCAGCGCTTTGCGATCGCCACGCGCCAGCGCCTCCTCGATTCGTTGCAGCAGCATCGGTGCGCTCTCCAGATAGATGACGATGACACGCGTCAATACGCTCGGCATGCCAGGCCGCTGCAAAGCCTCGAGCCGCGCCAAGCTGTCGGGATTGAGGTTCGCGACGGACACCTCGTCCGCATCCGGCGGGCTGACCGCCGGCTTCCCGGGGAGCGACCGCGTTGCCTCGATCGCCGCCGCCGAATCGGCGTCGGCGGCGAGCCAATGCTTCAGCATCCGCGCAAGATCCTCGAGCCGCACCGGCTTGCACAGGTAATCGTTCATGCCGGCTTCGAGGCAGGCCTCGCGCACGCCTTTCTCGACATTCGCGGTGAGCGCGATCACCGGCGTCGGCGCGCGCCCCTGCTCCCGCTCCAGGCGGCGGATCTGGCGCGTGGCCTCGAAGCCATCGAGATTGGGCATGCGACAATCCATCAATACCAGGTCGAAGCGCTCGTCCCGCATCGCCGCCACGGCCTCATCGCCATCGGCGACGATGCGGGGCTCACAGCCGTCGAAACTGGCGAGCAGGTTGGCGATGACCTCTTGGTTGACCGGATTGTCCTCGGCGACCAGCACACGCCCTTGCAGCGGGAAGCTGGCGGAGCGGTCGGCCTCCTCGCGCTCGTCCTCGTCGCGGCGGATGACCCGGCTCAGGGTGCGCAACAGCTCCTGCTGGCGTACCGGCTTGATCAGGTAGGCATCGAGCTCCAGGGCTTCGGCGCGCGCCGCTTCCTGGCCCACCGAGCTCAGCATCACCAAACGCAGGTCATCATCGAATCCACCCTCGCGGATGCGCCGCGCCAGCTCGATGCCATCCATGCCCGGCATATGCCAGTCGAGGATCACCAGCTGCCATGGTTTTCCCGCCTTGCGCGCCTCTTCGAGCCGCGCGAGCGCTTCCTCGCCGTTGCCGGCGACGGCGTTCGGCATGCCCCAGGCGTTCAGCTGCTCGACCAGGATCTCGCGGTTGGTGCGGTTATCGTCGACGATCAACACCCGTTGCCCGGCCAGCGTGGTGCCGTCATCGGCCATCCGCGCAAGCGGCTCGTCGAGGCGCTCCAACACCAACCGGAACCAGAAGCAGGAGCCCTCGCCCGGGACGCTTTCGGCGCGCAGCTCGCCGCCCATCAGCTTTACCAGGCGGGTCGAGATGGCGAGACCGAGACCGGTGCCGCCATAGCGCCGCGTGGTCGAGCTGTCGGCCTGGGTGAAGGCCTCGAAGATAGGCTCGAGTTTGTCGGCTTCGATACCGATGCCGGTATCCTCGATACGGAATTCAATCTCGCAGTTGCGCTCGTCGAGATCGCGCCAGGTGACGCGCAAGACCACCTCGCCCTGCTCGGTGAACTTGATCGCGTTGCCGGCGAGATTGATCAACAACTGGCGCAGACGGTTTACATCGCCACGCAGCATCGGTGGCGTATCGGGCGGAATCACCGGCACCAGATCGAGGTGTTTGTCGTGGGCGCGACCGGCCAGCATCTCGGCGACATCCTCGACCAGTTCGCGCGGGTCGAAGCGGGTCAGATCCAGCTCCATGTGGCCGGCCTCGATCTTCGAGAAATCGAGGATGTCGTTGATGATCGTCAGCAACGATTCGGCGGAACGATGCAGGGATTGCGCAAAACGCCGTTGGCGTGTGTTCAAACCGGTACCCAATAATAACTCAGCCATGCCGAGCACTCCGTTCATCGGCGTGCGAATCTCATGACTCATGGTAGCAAGGAATTCACTCTTTGCGCGACTCGCCGATTCCGCAGTCTCCTTGGCCGCCAGGGCATCGCCGATGGCGCGCTCGAGCGCCTGATTCTTATCGACGATCTCGCGCGTGCGCGCTGCGACCTCGGCCTCCAGGCGCTGTTGATGGATGCGCAGCGCGGCATCGCGTTTCTCGACCTCGGCCAGCATCTCGTTGAATACATCGCTGAGCTCTCCGAACTCGTCCTCGCCGGGCTTCTCGACCCGAGCCGAGAAGTCCTTGCGCCGCGCGACCTCCTGCATGACCCGCTTCATGCGCAGCAGCGGGGAAAGAAACAACTGTTGCAGCGATGACGACAAGGCCATCACGATCACGACCGCCACCAGCGCGACGCCGACGATGAAAACCAGGTACTCGCGCATGCGCCGGTCGAGACGCTGGCGCGAGTAAAGCAAGCGCAGGCCGCCCACCGGCTCGCCTTCCAACATCACCGGCCGGCGCATCGCGATGTAGCCATCACCGACCGTATCCGGCGCGGCGGCGAGGAGACGCGCCAGGCGCGCGCGTGACGCCTCGTCCCGGAAGTAGTCAGCCACGCGCCGCCCGGAGGGATCATACAGGGCAGCGGCGACGATGTCCGGCTGGCTGCCCAGGGCGGCCAGCGTCTCGCCGGCCGCCCTGGCATCGTCGAAGGCCATTGCCGCGGCGCTGTTCCAGGCGACGACATCGGCCATCGACCGCAACACCGCGCGCGCCTCGTCCTCGACCCGGCGGTTTTCGTTTCCGAGGATGATCGATACGATCAGCAGGGTGATGACAACGGCCGGCGCGCCGATCATCCACATCAGTTTGCCCCGAATCGACAGGTTTCGGATCCACTGCTTCATCGGCGCGCCCCCACGATACGGGCCAATTTGAGAAGACGCGAACTGATCCGCAGACCCGCGGCGCGCGCGCGCGCCAAGTTCACATTGAAGCGCAGCTTGCGGCCCTGGCGCACCAGGTTGACGATGCCCCCGGCACCACGGGCGAAACCCGGCGTGTCGCCGATGCTGAGCACCGGCCGGCCTTCCACCGCAGTCAATAGCCGGGCGCTCGCCACCCGCTCCGGATCATGAATGAACAGCAGCTGGCAGCCGCCTAACTCCAAGGTCCGGCGGATGGGTGCCACCGCCAGATCACGGCGGTGGATCTGCTTCGGCAACAGATCACGAAACGCCGCCAGCAGCTCGCCGCCCGGGTCGTACACACACAGCCGAAACACTCCGTCATCGAGCGTCGGCCACTCGGTGAAGCGTGCGATGTTGACCGCCATCGCCGCCTTCAGGGTATTCTCTTCCAGGCGTTCCCCCAGGGCCGAACCAGCCAGCAGCAGGCAGGCAAGCAAGCCGGCCGCCATGCCGGCGGGTGCGCTTGGCGGAAAAGAAACAGGGGGGCGCGCCATCCTCTCGACTCAGAAATCCCAGCGTAATTCGGCATAGTACGAGGCGGGCACCTCTTCGGGGCGGGTAAAGCTCTCCTGCACATACTCGACGATACCGCCGCCGAACAGGTCGCGCGCCACCAGCGACAGCTCCAGGTGCTCATCCAAACGCCAGGCGAAACGCGCGTCGAGCGTGGTATAGGCGTCCAACGGCACGGTTTCGAGGCTGATCGCCGAGAGCGCCCGGGCCTCGCCGACGTGACGCAACCACAGATCGAGCCTCTTGTCGCGGTCGAGATCCAGCGCCAGACGCAGCGACAGCTGATGTTCCGGGCTGTATTCGACCTGGGGATTGACGTCGTCCTCGGCGGAGGTGTCGATGCGCGTCTTCAGCAAGCTCCAGGCAAGGTCGAGGCGCCACCAGCTTCCCCCCTGCCAGACCGCCGCCGCCTCCGCGCCCCAGGTCGAACCGCTGCGCGCGTTGGTGAACGGAAGCTGCTGCTGAAGACCGCCAGCCACCAACGCGGTGCGCCCGATCCGGTTGGCGCGCAGATGATGGTAATCGTTGTAGAACAGAGTGGCGTCCAGACTGAAGCCGCCACGCGCCAGAAAGCGGTAGCCCAGCTCCCAGGCGATCAGCTCCTCGCTGACGAAGTCATCGCTGCCCCGCACCAGCACCCCGAGCGGCAACGGGGTCTTGTTGAACTCGCTGTTCGGCGGAATCACCACATTCAGGAAGCTGACCGTGCGTTCGACCCGCGACGGCGTGCGCACCGCGCGCGATACCGAAGCCCAGAAACGGTGCTGTTCGTTCCAGGCCCACATCAGACGCGCGGTCGGCTGGACCTCGATCCCGGTATAGTCGCTGTGCTCCAGCTTCACGCCGAGCGTCAACCACAGATGGTCGGGGCGCAACAGGATCTCATCCTGGGCAAAAGCGCTGTAGAGCCAGCTCACGCGCGCCGGCGGCGTGGCGCGCGCGCCATCGCCGCTCAGGTCGTCGCGCACGCGGCGCGCGCCCAGCCCCCATATCAGCTCCTGGCGTCGTCCCAGCGTGAAGCTGTGCTGCATATCGATATCCAGGGTACTGACGAACTGACGCAACAGGGCCTCGTCACGCAGATACTGATCCCAGTAGATCTGCAACCGGAATTCCGACGAGGGCGACAGGGTATGACGCCAACGCGCCAGCAGGTTGGCGTTGCGCCCGTCCGCCGAATCGATGAACTCATCGAGATAGGGCGGCGCATACACCGCCCGGCTGAGGTGCTGATGGATATGCTGCCGACCGATATCGCCCTGCAGGGTCAGGCTGTCGCGCGGCCCGCGCTGGGCATCGACACGAAAACCGGACTGCGCGGCATCCCAGTCGTCCTGACCTTCCCGCCCGTCGGGCAGATCGAAATCACCGCGACGAAACCCCGTCGCATAGAGCCGCCCGTAGACCCCCTCGGCCAACTCGGCGCCATAACGCGCCGAGCCGAAGGTCTTCTGATAGCTGCCGCCGCCGAAGACCACCAGCCCGCCCTGGGTATCCGCCGCGTGCCGGGTAATGATATTGATGATGCCGTTGACCGCGTTCGCGCCCCACAACGCCGCGCCGGGACCGCGAATCACCTCGATGCGTTCGATATCCTCCAGCATCGGCGTCAACGATTCCCAATAGACCCCGGAAAACACCGGCGTATAGACCGTGCGGCCATCGACCATCACCAACAGCTTGTTGGCGAAACGGCCGTTGAAACCGCGGCTGGCCACCGCCCACTTGTTCGAATCGATGCGCCCGACATGCATCCCCGGTACCAGCCGCAGAGCTTCCGGGATACTCCGCACGCCGGCACGCCGAATGTCATCGCGACTGATGACGAAGATCGCCGCCGGCGCATCGGACAGCGCCTGGGCCTTCTTCGACGCCGAGGTCACTTCCATATCCATCAGCGCCTCGAGGCTCAGATCGTCGATCCCGGCTGCGGGCGCCGAACGGAAAACCACCAGCGTCAGCAGCACGAACATCAGGCACGGCAGGCGCGAGAGATTCATCGCGAAGATCCTCGAAACAAAGAGACGTGCCTCCCTATCGGCCGGCGGCGCGGGAATTGAAGCCCGATGACGTGAAAAACCGGGAGGGTTCGGATCCCTACACCTTGCGCCGTACCTCGATCACGTCCGGCAACTGGGCGATGCGGTCGAGCACGCGGCCGAGCTGGGCGATATCGCGAATCTCGACCGAGAAGCGCATCGTTGCGGTGTCGGAGCATCGACGCCAAGCCGCCAGAAGCGACCGGCAAAATGAAGGTAACGACTCAGCTAACCGCCATTTGAACTATTTGCTGAGGAGTTACAAATGAAGAAAGATGGCATACTTCCAGTGTTTTCCGGGCAGACGCCGCCCCGGCCGGGCTTGGATGACGGGGTCCTCGGTACCCAGACGGGCCACCAGGGCCGCGTTCAGCCCCTGTCTCCCCACCAGAGAAGCAGGTGACGCAAGGCATCGGCCTCGAGCATGGTTTCGAAATCGACGCCATCCGGCCCCTGTTCAAGCATCCACCACATGCGTCCATGCGCGGTTTTCCAGGCATCCTCGGTTCCCGGTTCGAGATCGAGCGTCACCACCGGCAGATAGCGTTCAAACCATTCGCGATAGGCATCGATATCATCCCTCGGCGCGGCGAATTCGGACCGGGATTGAAATTCATCGAACGACCGGGGAAACGTCTTATTTTGCTCCTCAATCTGCTTGCACAACTTGTGCCACACGTCAGAAGCGACCCGAATGGCGGTATGCGGCGTACAATCGGAGGAATCCCGCGAGACGGCTTGGGCGATGTCACGAAAGGTCTCGGGTGACCAGGCGGAATCCCGCTGCCACTGATTCATGGCGATCTGATAGGCATCGGTCAGCGCGCGCGCGTGTTGCAGGAAATCGTTACCATAATCGATCAGGTTTTCCAGCGAGCGATTGCGCATCTCCACATAGCCATCCGCATCCGGAATGCCCGCGATTCGTGCCACGCTGTCGAGATAATCCAGAGACGCCATCATGGTTCACCGCCCTCCGGGAAATGGGGGGATATCGAAGACCTTCAGTATAGCGTACTCGTCCTGATTTTCCGAAACCAGATGGGGGATCTTCGGTATCAGCTTCCTTCTTGCTTCCGCCCATTCCTCCGAATCGTGAACCCGATAAGGCGCCGGGGTCAGGCCGTTGAACAAGCATCCGAGCGCATCGGCATCCAGTCCACTCCACAATCCCGCACCGATTTCAGGTTTACACAGCAGCCATCCCAACCCCGGCGTCTCGATGGCGTGGATGCCGACCCACCGCCAAGGCTCATCCTTACCAGACAGGCAGGCGAGCAATAAAGCCACCTCCCAGGTCTCGTCGTTCAGCCCGGTGGGATCGAGCAGTGGCTCGATGACCTCCTCGACCCATTCCTTCCGCCATAGCTCGACCCGCCAGTTTCCATCGTGCTCGAACAACCCACGCAGCGCAGCGAGCACCCCGGCCCGATGCTCCGACCGAATCACGACACGCCAGTTGTCCGGCGTCGCAAGCCAGGCCACCAGGGCATTCGGTCGCAGTTCGGGAAACGCCACGCTCAATTCCCGCCAACGCCGCAGATGCAGGCAGAGCGGCTTCGGCCAGTCTGAGTCAGCCTCGGCGGCTGGCGGCAGCGGTGGCCAGACCTCGTTCAGCAACGCGACTCGGTCGACAGCCGGGATTTTCGCCGAAGGGACCCGGACCGGCTCGGAAAGCACCCTGCGCTGGCCGCGCAGCCAGCGCCGCAACAGGTGGACATCGAAGCGGGACATCCCGGCATCGAAGTCGAGCAACATCCGCAACAGATCGGCGGCCGGCACGGCGCCATCTTCCAGCAACGGCAATAAATAGATGAGACGTACAGGATCCTGTTCGTTCAACCCGCGGGCCAGTCTCTCCTTCTTGTCATCGGAGAGCATCGCCATGACTTCCCCATCGGCCAGCCAGGCGCGCAGCAACGCGTAGCCCAGAAACTCGAAAGCCCGTTCAAGCGCGTGATTCGGCCTGTCCATACCCTCCGCCACTGGCGCGAGCGAACCGGAAGGCCGCGCTTTCTCCAACCGGCGCAAGGCATGATCGAACAGGCGCAGGCGTCCCGCCGTTTCCGGCGTGTTCGCCAGCATCACCATGAGATGTATGAACACCAACCCTTCCAACGCTTCGAGTGAAACCGGACAACGGTACTTGTCGAACGGCTTCCAGCCGTCGATCTGACGCTCGCCGTAACCGAGCCGGACGCTCTCCAGCGCCGCCCACAGCTGACGACTGGTATCGCTTTTCCAGAAACTGGCATCGACCAACGACAGTGGCGTATCCGCAGCCCACGGCCATTCGCCTGCCAGACGTTGGTTCCGCGTTTCGCCAAAGGCGCCGACCAGGCGCCGCCAATCGTTGTCCAGTGGTCGCACCTGGGCGCAACGCCGGTTCAGCTCGTCGAAGCGGCGCTGATGGGATGCGTCGTCGAAGCGCTCGCGTCCTTCCAACAGACGAGTCAGGCGGTGCGAGTGCCCGCGCAGCTCCGGAAATTCCGCCAGGCACAGGTGCAACCGGACCAGGGCCGCGCAATCCTCCGCGTTGCCGAGCACGCCCAGCGCCCGCGCCTGCGACAGGGCATCGTTCAACAAGCGCTTGGCCAGACGCGGACCGAACCCGCTCAGCAGCGACAACAGCAGGCAGAAATCGGCCTGGAACAACGGGCTCTTCAATACCGCCAGATCGGGGTTGTCACGCGCCGCCTCGACGATCACCGCCAGGCCGAGCGGAACCGCATCCTCGGGCACCCGCGCCGGCAATCGCAACTCTACCTGGATCACCTTGCGCAACAGATCCGCCGGGGTTTCCGGGTCGGGCTTCGCTTCGCGCAGCAGCAGGCTTTCATCCATGCAGATGACGAACAGGTACGGCATCCGCTGGCTGAAGCGGTGGATGGAACGCAGCATCGCCCGCTGCTGCGCGACCGAGGCCCGGTCCAGGTCATCGATCACGATGATGTCCGGGCGATGCCACAGCTCTTTGCAGGAGTTCTGTATCGCCGCCCATACCGACTGCGTATGCAACCGGCGCTCGAACCCCCGCCACCAGAAACCCAGCGGGCCGCGCGCCGAAAAAAATGCCACACCAACGGCCACGGATATCATAAGTTTCGGAGAGAGGAACAGCGACATCGGATTTTTCAAACCGCCTAACCGGAGATCGTCGGGCAACGCCAAATTCAATAGAGCAATGCATATCCAGGCTACCGCGATGGCGGCAACTATCTCCAGCAATAGCAGTGACAACCGCTCCTTCCAGGACTTCCACATGCCGACGATCCGATCGAAATCCCGCGTAAGATCATTGGCCGCGTAGTCCGAAACATTGAAGAAATAGTACCGCCTGTTCGGGAATTCCGTCTTCAGCCGATCCAACGCCTGGAGCACGACGCTGCTCTTTCCCTGCCCCAACCCGCCGAAAAGCCCGATACAACGAACACACTGCGGCGGCATCACGCCATTGTGCCGCTGCTTGGCGTCCAGGACCTGGGCCAACAGTCCGGCAAGCGCCTCCCTCACCCGGCGCAGACGCGCCGCGTTGTGCGGATCAGGGGCTTCCCGCGGACGGTCGTTCAGCGGGACGTAGGCATCGACGCTCATCCTTGGCGCGATACCCGCAGCGCATCCTCGGGCGGATGATGCCAGCGAGAGGTCTCCCCGGTCTGCAACGAACAGCGGTACCAGTGGTCTTTCCAACGGTTGCCCACAACCCATACCACATGCCGGCCCAGGCGCTTGTCGAACTCGGTATGGATGAACGGCCACAGGTCGATCCATTCCACCTCGCCGTCGTCATCATGCCATTTCAGGTAGACGTGCTCCTTGTCGAAACGCGTTCCCGCCGGAGCCACCAGCTCGTGCCTCGGCCAGGGATAGGCCGAGCCCTGCAGAAAATCGCCCTGGAAACCGTGATCCCGCTGCTCGACCTGGGTCACCATCGGGAAGCTGGCCCAGAACGCCGCCGCGTCCATGACCTGGAACAAGGGCTCCCGCAATTCATCGAACACCGATTTTCCCGGCGTCAGCGAGGTATTGTGCACGAACTCGTTCCGCTTTCTCCGCAAGCACCCGCTGCCCTGCTCCAAAAAACGCCGGCCAACGCCGCCCTTCTTTCCGCCGGCGCCGATATAGGGCCGCCAACAAGCCAACTGGTCCGGCGGGAGACTCGCGAGCATCCCGCCAAGCGCTTGCTCGATCGCCTCGTAGCTGTCCTGGTTGGCCGTCAGGCATCGAGTTCCGGCGCGTCGACTCAGCGCCTGGGCCTGGGCCAGCGCGAGGCGCAGGGTCAGCGTCCAGAAGTCGAAGGCATGGGCGATGCATCGATGCCATTGCTCATCTTCCAGGCCCCGATGAAGAAAAGCGCTGATCGAAGCCAGATGCGGCGGAAGCGTATCCCCGGCGCGTCGGAAATAGAATGGCAGATAGTTCTGCAAACGACGCGACACCTCGATCGCCCATCCGTCCGGGCTGGTGCCCGAGCCATCGAGCTCGTTTTTATGCAGTATCGGTGCCTCTTCACCCGCGCCAGCGCCAATTTCGGTTTTGTCGTAGGCGGTATAGACCAGCATATCCGTCAATGGGTACCGTGAACGAACCGAGCGAGTCAATTCGACCCCCACATCCAGGGAAAGCGCGCCTCCATCCACTTGAGGAATCTTCTGGTCCAACGAAACCAAGTGATAATGTTTTTTCTCCAGATATTCTTCCGCATCCCGACCGATTGACACGAAATCCGCGCTCAAATCTCCCTCCTTGATGGCGGATTTCATGTCATCAGACCAATCAGGGTCGTCCTCAACGACAAGTACTCGTACAGGCAGATCGATCATGAAACATCTCCTCCTTTCCACTCGGGCAATATCACGTCGAAACAGGTCCGGCCTTCATCGCTGCACGCGAGAAAGACATCGCCGCCCAGACGGCGCGCGGTATCACGGCAATAGCGCAGGCCGAAGCCGGTGCCGGTGGTCTTGGTCGTAAAGCCCAACACAAACAGGCGCTCGCGGTTTTCGGCATCGATCGGGGGGCCATCGTTGCAGACGCGCAGCCGCAACTGGCGCGGATCCTCCCCGATCTCCGGCTCCAGCCAGATCTTCGTCGCCGGCGGCTCGGTCTCGCGCGCATTCTGAATCAGGTTTGCCAGGATCGCGCGCAACAGATCCGGATCGGTATGCCAGCGGATATCCGGGGCACCGTCCCGCGGCAGCTCCACCGGATGCGCATCTGGATCTTCACCGCAGGCGGCTTCGGCGGCCTCCCGCCACAACTGCCCGATCGAGACCTCTTCGGGCTCGGGCTCGTTCTTCAGCAGGTGGCGGTAGTTCTTCCAGGTCGCCGCCAGGCGCTGCTGATGGCTTTCGAGCGAGCGCAGGAACTCCTCCTTGCTCATGCGATCTTTCCTGTAGCGCTCGATCTTGTTGAACAAGGAGCCCAACACCCCGCGCAGGCTATGGCGCATGCTCTGCATGGCCTGGCTCAGCTCCGGATCCAGGGCCTGACCCAGGTAGCCATGCACGCGCGCCTGCTGGCCACGCAGCAAGCCATCGAGCAACTTCGCGAGATCGTCCAGCAGCTCCCGCATGTCGCGGCTCACGGCATCGGGCAGACGGAACAACATCACCAGCGCCTTCTCCGCACTGCCTCGCGGACCGCGCAACACGATGACCGCCTCCGAACGGGTCGCGATACCGAGTTCCTTGTCATCCGACCAACGACTCGCGTCGTTCTCAACATGGACGCTGACGGCCACCTTGTCCGATCGCTGAAGACAATCGCGGGCATAGGTCAGGGTCCAATTGGACTCGATATGCTTACGCCAATCATGCAATGCCGCCTCGTCGGCCAGATCGCCGTCCGGCAGTACGACGCTCGTGACCCGCCATGGACCCGCCTCGGTTTCGCCCGGCTCGATGACCGCCATGCGGGCAAAGCGCAGGTAGCGCGCCAGCGCCGGGTACAGGTGCCGCAGAATTCGATCTTCATTGGCATCGCGCAGACCGACGATGTCGATCAGGTCCCGCTTGAAGTGGTCGGAGCGCTGGCGCTGCAGGGTATTGGCGACGAGTCGGCAGGCCGCCTGCACATGGGTTTCATCGTCCGCCCGATAGAAGCCCGGTTCACGGTGCTCCAGGTTCACCGCGCCGAGGCGCAGACCGGCATCGGTGGTCAACGGCACCGTCAGGCTGGCGTGCATACCCGGGGTGGTTTCCAGGTAGCGCTCCCGGCAAGGCGGTTCCTCGATGTCTGTGCAGCGGATGGTTCGGTTCTCGCGGACACTGAGGGCATAGATCGACGGGTCCGCCTCGATCCCGATCGCTTCCCGTTCACGCTTGTCCGGTTGCACGCCCAACGGCGTTACCGCCCGTATCAGGCTGGCGTAATCCGGACTCAGGACGCGGCAGGTCACCTTGCCCCGCCCGTTGTCGCCGGCATGGATATCACTGTGCAGCCGTTCGACCAGCAGCCGCAGAATTTCCTTCTCGTCCCCGGTATCGGCGATTCGCGTGGCGAAATCCAGCAGCTCGCGCTGGCGGCGGCGTACCTGCTGGTTCGCCAGCCAGGCCGCCAGTTCCTGCGCCACCGGCCCGATGTGCTGCTCGTCCCGGCGCGTGAACGGCGGATCCCCGGCGGCGCGGTAGAGGGTCAGGGTGCCGAGCACGCGCGTGCCCTGGCGCAATGGCGCCGCCAGCAGGCGCAGGCCACCGAGGGCCTGTTGCAAGGCAGAGTTGTCGCCAAGATCCTTTTTCTCGACCTTCTCCAGGCGAATGATCTCGCGGCTATCTAGCAATTCCTGTAACAGCGGCACATCGGTTGGATCCAAACACTGCGGCGCCAACTCGGCATGGCCTCCACAAGGATCGACGCACCAGGCCAGCTTGCCATCATCACCCTGTTGCCGAAAGAAGCAGTGCTTCACGCCGAACAAATCGCGCAGATTCTCCTTGAAGTGATTCAATACCTCCTTATCTTCCCGCAACTGACCGAAGTCCTCGGTCAGTTGTTGGTGCAGATCGCGCCATTTCCGCCCTTCCATGTCGTGGTAGAGCTGGTCGACAATGCTGCCACACTCGTACAGGAACAACGGTGAGGCGGCCTTGTTGTAGAGGATGCGCTGGGCGCCGGCCGCGATCATCTCATCCATGTCTTCTTGCCGAATGCCCTGTTCCGCGGCGGTCATGAAGACTACGGGTACATAGCGCAGCCTGGGTTGCTCCCTCAGCGCCGCCAGCAGCTCATCCGGCGTGAAGACACTTTGGTGCCGGTCCAGGAAGAGCACCGGCCAGCTGAGCCCGGCAACACTGTCACGCAGCCAATGCACGATTCCCTTGACATCGGAAAGCACGCCGTCCAGTCCATCGTCTCCCTCCTGTTCTCCTTCCCTGGCCAGCAACAGGCAGTGCAGCATAAAGGATTCGGCATAGTGGTCACGCCAGTTGTTCCGCGCCAGCAACAGGAACTCACTGTCGTCATCGAGAAAGAGCAGGTGCGACCGCCTCGACTCGTCGCATGGCGGCAATGCCGGCGCACGCTGGGAATCGGCCAGCGCGTACTCGCGGGCAAGCGACTCGGCTGAGAAGTTCTCCTCGGCCATCTTCTGGTCGAGGTCCCAATCGGGTCTCTTCGCCTTTCTTTTCTTCGCCATGCCTCACCTGTTGCTGTCCAGATCCAGTTGTTTCGGGATGGTGCGCGGTATCCGGATCAGAAAGCCGACCTTCATCCGCTTCGCCAATGCCTCCCGCTCCATCAGCTCCAGCCCGCCGCCGAGGTATTGCGCGATCACGCGGCAGATATACAGCCCCTGGCCGTGGCCCCCCTTGCGCGTCGTAAAGCCCCGCTCGAAGATGCGCTCGCGGATGCGTTCCGGTATCGCCGGCCCGTTGTTCTCCACTGCCAGCCGCAACCAGCCGTCCGCTGTTTTTCCATCATCCGCGAGGCAACGAAGCTGGATGACGCGCCCGTGCTTCGGCGCTTCGTTTAGCCGCAACCCGTCGAAGGCGCTGATCGCGTTCAGAACAAGATTTAGCAACAGGTGCAACAGCAGCGCCGGATCCGAGCGTAACGACACGTCCTGTCGTTTCAACCCGCGGTAGCGGAGCTGGATTGCCAGCTTTCCGAGCCGGTTGCCACAGATGTACTCGATCTGCCGCAAGACCTCGCCCAGCTCGAAACGCTCGTCGGCGTGCCGCCGCTCCATGGCGTTGAAGGCCTCGGCGATATCGTGGGTACGCCGGCTGGCGTCCTTCAGGATCTTCACCAAGAACAGCAGGCGTTCGGCATCCTTTTGGCCGGTCTCCCGGTACAGGCGCGCCGCGAGGCGGGCCTGCTGCTCGGCGATCTCGCCGATATTGTTCATCTGGTGGCCGATCTCGTGATGCAGGATGCCGGGGGCCAGCTCGGTGAGCAGACGCGAGCGCTCCTCGCGAACCAGGTTCGCGGCATTGCGCAACTGGTGCTCCAGCCCCCGGTAGGCCATGCCGAGAAAATGCAGGCAGCGCCATTCCTGGGCAGCGCCGGAGGGCGGGGTCTGGCGCTGACCTTGGCCAATCTCGGGATACAGAATGAACAGCAGGCGATCGGGGTAGACGCGGGCGTTGGCACTGGGCAGCGGGATGGCGGCGATCCAGAACGGCTTGTCGCGATGATCGATCAGGCTGTCGAATTCACCGGCATAGTCATCGACATAATCGCTGCGCCACAGCTCGATCGCCTGCTGGCGTTCGAACAGGCGCGGGATGAAGCGCCGCGTCTGCTTGCCAAAGCGCGGCATCCAGTCGCGGCAATAGTTGCGCCAGCGATCCCGGTGAATGCGACGCTGCTTGCCACCGAAGAAGCGAGGGCCATTGCGGGTCTCGATGCGCTCGATGACGAATGCCGCCAGCGCCTGGCTGGGCGGGTCCAGAACATCGAGTTCGTTCATGAAGTAGTCCAGCAGCGCCTCGCGCGAGATCGCGCGGTTGGTCATCTCGAACATCCGCTCGATCAAGGCATCGTACTGGCGATGGCCGACGCGGCGGATATTGGGGCCGGTGTAGTCGACCTCCCACTCGATCTCATTGCGAAAATGCTGGATGCGGCGCTTCAGGGCTTCGCGCAGCTCGCCGAGGCGCCGCGACACATCCTCGGCGATCCGCCGCTTGACGGTCTCGGTACGCTCACGCGCGCCAGCTCCGAATGAACGCCAATCACGGATGTCGAATGCCTGGCTGGCATCATCGACGGTGGCCAGCAATACCCTTTGCCAGTGGTCGAGCAACTCCGGCGTGGTGGCGAAGCGCTTACGCGGCTTCGCGTTGGGTTCGGCAGCAGAATCATCCCCGCTTTTTCTCTTGCCCATCCTCCTCCCCCGGGTCGTACTTTTCGATCCTACCGTTTCGAAGGGCCCGAGCCAAGCCAGACGCCTCCCAAGGCTGGACAATCGCGCTTGCTTTCGCTTGACCTTTCAAACCAGCGTAGCGTAAATGCCACCGAAGTATACGCTGCCCGGTCCGCGGTGTTTGATCGGAGCTATACCTTGCGCCGTACCTCGATCACGTCCGGCAACTGGGCGATACGGTCGAGCACGCGGCCGAGCTGGGCGATGTCGCGAATCTCGACCGAGAAGCGCATCGTTGCGGTGTCGGTCTTGCGGTCGCTGTGGGTGTTTACGCCGAGGACATCGACCTCGGCCTGGGTGAAGGCGGCGGAGATGTCGCGCAGCAGGCCCTTGCGGTCAGCGGCGATGACCTGGATATCGACCGGATAAAGGGTTTGGTCGAGATTGTCGGCCCAGTTGACCTCGACGAGGCGCTCGGGCGCCTGTTCGCGCAGCTTGCGCACCACCGGACAGCTCAGACGGTGCACGCTGACGCCATGCCCCCGGGTGATGAAGCCGATCACCGGGTCTTGGGGCACGGGCTTGCAACAACCAGCGATGTGGGTGAGCAGGTCATCCATGCCGGCGACGACAAACTGGCCGCGTGGCCGCGACCGGCGCGCACGGCGCGGCGGCGCAGGAAGCGGGGCTTCCCCGGGCCTGTTGCCGGATTCGCCGAGCACCTGGAGCGGGGAGAGATCGCCACGCCCGATCGCTGCGAGCAGCTCTTCGCCGGTCTCCAGGTTATGGCGCCGGGCGACGGCGTCGAGGTCGGGCTTCGGCAGGGCCAGGCGTTGTTGTTCGCGTTCGAGACTGCTCTTGCCGATGGCGACGTGTTCGTCGTGATCTTGCTGGCGGAACCATTGGCGCACGCGGTTGCGGGCACGCGCGGTGCGAATATAGCCGGCGTGGCCGTTGAGCCAGTCGCGGCTCGGCCCGCCCTCGCGCGCGGTGATGATCTCGACGGTGTGACCGCTGCGCAGGACATGGGTCAACGGCACGATGCGGCCGTCGACGCGCGCGCCCCGACAGCGATGGCCGACACTGGTATGGATGGCGTAGGCGAAGTCGACCGGGGTGGCGCCGGCGGGCAGCTCGATGACCTCGTTGGCGGGGGTCAGGACGTAGACATGGGCGGCCTCGAACTCTTGCTCCAGCACCTCGCTCTCGGCGCCGTCCTCGCTTTTCTGTTCGAGCCACTGGCGCATCCACAGGATGCGGCGCTCGAGATCGGCGTTGCTGTCGCCGCCTTCCTTGTAACGCCAGTGGGCGGCAACGCCGAGCTCGGCGTGGGCGTGCATCTGGTGGGTGCGCACCTGGATCTCGACCGGCAGGTTCCCCGGTCCGATGACAACGGTATGCAGCGACTGGTAGTTGTTGCCCTTTGGGGTGGCGATGTAGTCGTCGAATTCGCCGGGGATATGCTTCCACAGGCCGTGGACAACGCCCAGCGCGGCGTAGCAGTGGGGCACAGTATCGACCAGGATGCGCACCGCGAGCACGTCGAAGACCTGGGCGAAGTCGATGCCCTTGCGCTGCATCTTCTTCCAGATGCTGTAGATGTGCTTCGGGCGACCCATCACGCTGGCCTCGATGCCCATCTCGCGCAGGCGTTCGCCGAGCGCCTCCATGACCTGCTCGACATAGCGCTCGCGCTCCTCGCGGCGCGCCTCGAGCAGACCGGCGATTTTCTTGTATTCGTCGGGATTCAGATAGCGGAAGCTGAGGTCTTCGAGCTCCCATTTCAGCTGCCAGATGCCAAGACGGTTGGCGAGCGGCGCGTGGATGTCCATGGTGACGCGCGCGACGGCGCGACGCAACGCCTCGGGCTGGCGCTTGAGGTGACGCATTTGGTACAGGCGGCGGGCGATCGCGACGATGATGACGCGCACGTCATCGGCGATGCTCAACAGCAGGCGGCGCAGGTTTTCGATCGAGGCGCGATCGGCATTCTCGATCGCGCCGTAACGGGTCAGCGCGCCGATGCGACCGAGGTCGGCGACCATCGCGGCGACGTCGTCACCGAAGGCGGCGACCGGAACGCTGCCGTCTTCGGCGCATTCGCCGGTATCGGCGAGAATCGCGGCGAGCACGGTGTCGGCGTCGAGCTCCAGCGCAAGCAGAATCTCGGCCACCGACAGCAGCAGATGCATGCGCTGATTGCCGAGCGCGTCATGCTCGTCGCCCCGGCAGTCCCAGGCCAGCTCGCAGGCAGCGCGCAGACGCTCCGGGTCGCCGCCGAATTCATCGCCGATGGTGTTCAGCCAGTGGTCGATGTCGTCGCGGGTCAGGTCTCCTTCCGGCAGCCGGGTACGGGTGCTGACCATTCGCGCTAAGGCGCTTCGTCATCCAGCTTGTGACTGACCAGGCCGTCAGCCAGCTTGGGTTCGAACCAGGTCGACTTCGGCGGCATCACTTCACCGGCATCGGCCACCGCCATCAGGTCTTCCATCGCGGTGGGATGCAGCGCGAAGGCCACTGCCCAATCACCACTGTCGACACGCCGTTGCAGCTCCTCCAGCCCGCGGATGCCACCGACGAAGTCGATGCGCTCGTCACGGCGCGGGTCGGAGATGCCGAGCACCGGCTCGATCAGGTTGTTGGCCAACAGGCTGACATCGAGCCGCGCCACCGGGTCGTCGCCCGGCAGGTACTCCGGATTCAGCACCAGCCGGTACCACTGACCCGGCAGGTACATCGCGAAGCGACCCGCGCCGCTGGGTTTCTCCGGCCCGCTGATCGCTTCGATCAGGAAGCGTTCGGCGACCCGGCCGCGAAAGGCGTCGAGATCGAGCCCATTGAGATCGCGCACCACGCGATTGTAGTCGAGGATCTGCATCTGGTCGTGCGGAAACACCACTGACAGGAAGTAGTTGTAGGACTCCTCGCCGGTATGCCCGGGATTCGCCGCCTTGCGCTGGGCGCACACGCGCGACGCCGCCGCCGAGCGGTGATGGCCATCGGCTACATAGAGAATGCCCAACTCGTCGAAGGCCCGCGCCAGGCGCGTGATGACCTCGGGCTCATCGAGCACCCAGATCTCGTGCTTCACGCCGGAGAGCTCGGCGACGCAGTCGGCCGGCTGCCGGGTGACACGCGCGAGTTCGTCATCGATCGCGCGGGTGGCGCGGTACACCAGAAACACCGGCCCGGTCTGGGTGTTCAGGGCATCGATCTGGCGTACCCGGTCGTCTTCCTTGACCGGCCGGGTGAACTCATGCTTCTTGATCCGCCCCTCGTCATAGGCCGCGACCGAGGCGGCCGCCACCAGCCCGGTCTGCACATGATCGCCCATCGTCAGGCGGTAGACATAGAAGGCTGGCGCCGGATCCTGGCGGATCACGCCTTCGGCGATCATCCGTTCCAGGTTCTCGCGCGCCTTGGCATAGACCTCCGGCGCATAGGGATCGGTCTCCGGCGGCAGATCGATCTCGGGCCGCGAGACATGCAGAAAACTCCATGGCCGATCCTTGGCCAGCGCCGCCGCCTCCTCTCGGCTGACGACATCATAAGGGGGAGCGACGACATCGGCCTCCCGGCCGGGCGCCGGACGCAGACCACGGAAGGATTTCAGCAACGGCATTGGGAACTCCTGAAACAGGCGGGGATTCTGGCGCGCATTCTTCCAGATAGCGGAAAGAATGGCAAAGGCGTTTCCGGATGGCGGAAGACGGCGCACCGAAACATCTGAGCCGCAGATCTTGTCAAGGCAGAGGCGCGAAGATCGTGAACAGATTCTCCAGGGAAGGATCCGGATCAGAGACAAGTGAAGCATCGGGGCAGCGCCGTACCGCCGCGGCTGAGACAGAATGCACAACCTAACAGTCTGTCGGACTGGGCCCGCGCCAGCTGGTAGAATCCGGGGAAGAACAAGTTTATCCAAGCCGATCCGAACCAAGCCCTGCTGCTGTCAGTAGACCTACGCGAGTGGGTTCCCGCCGATGACATGGTGCACTTTGTTCTCGAAGCGGTGGAACAAGTGCCGATGCACCACTTCAAGGTGAACCACCATGGTGGCGGCTCCAAGCAGTACCACCC
>Ga0256832_1000366_pt1 | contig 28383 bp, 13 predicted proteins | sample 134614metaG_FD_190534 | JGI IMG/M metagenome (GOLD analysis project Ga0256832, IMG submission 190534) | Hydrothermal vent microbial communities from Lau Basin, Pacific Ocean - 134-614 | ecosystem: Environmental > Aquatic > Marine > Hydrothermal vents | place: Pacific Ocean: Lau Basin | collected...
GTTGAACTGCCGAGATCCGTAACGCTTCTTTAGCTTCTCGGGTCAATTTTCGGGCATCGAATACTTTTTTGCATTTCATGCCGGGAATTATATATTATGAGGCTTTATTTATGAAGGTTTTAGTAAGTTTGAAACAATTCAGTCACAGACGCCTAATCCGGCACTGGCCGAGATCATCAAGAAGAAAAAGGAGGAGCTCGCCCGTCTCAACCAGCCCACACCCATGACTTTCAATGATCTCGCCCAGAAGCTGGCCAATCAGGGGCGGGATTTCGACTACATGCTGAAACACTACCGGCGCTATGCGCCAGGAACCTTTTCAGAGGTTCGGGGGCCGATCGAGTTAGCGCGCATGTTCCTGGTACGCGAGTTTGGGCGCCGTCCCAAACGCTTGAACAACCTCGAATCCATGGGCATGGTGGCCGTGCGCTATCCGGCACTGGAGACCATTCAGACTGTACCGGAATCTGTTAGGCAGGCTGCCGGGTTTGATCTTTCCACCTGGCGGGATTTTCTCAAGATTTGTCTCGACTTCTTCGTTCGCGGTGGTGGGTCGCTGGAGATATCGAGGGAGTGGCGTCATTGGTTGGGAATGCCATTCCCGCAGAGTCAATTGGTTCCCAGGGATACATCCGAGACAGGGCGCAATCAGCGTCGTTGGCCGCGTACCAAACGGTCGGGCTTGCGAACCTTGCTGGTTCGGCTGTTGGCCTATGTCATGAAGGCAGATATTGAAGACCCGCGAGATGAGGATCGCATTGACACCGTGCTTGGTGCTGTCTGGGATGTGCTGATCAACTATGGATTGCTACAGCAAAGCGGTGACGGGAGAGTGCTGCCCCTGGATCGTCTCGCCTTTGGCGTGATGGATCAGGCCTGGGTTTGCCCGGTGACGCGGCGCTTGCTGGATACGACTTTATTGGGGGTCACGCCCTATCTGCCGGAAAAGGCCACGGAAGGCACCGCCAAATGTGAGCAAGTCGAGCTTGCTGTCTATGACAAGCCGTTCAGCGATGTCACAGATGACATGAAACGCATCCAGATCGCACGGAAATGGCTGGCCGCGCAAGAATCCATCAACGAGTTGCGTGAACAAGGACTGTGGTCGGATTTAAATGATCGGGTGATCGAACTGGCCCTCTATTTCACCGCTTCGGAACACTCGGCCCAGCAGGATTCGCGCACCCTGGAGCGCTACGAAAAGGCCTTTAAGTCAGGCGACATCAATCTGTTGTCCTGCTCGACTACGATGGAGATGGGTATCGACATCGGTGGCATTAGTGCGGTGGCGATGAACAACGTACCTCCACACCCAGCCAATTATTTGCAGCGTGCCGGCCGCGCCGGCCGCCGCCGTGAGTCGCGTTCCTTGGCTATGACATTGTGCAAGTCCAATCCTCACGATCAATCTGTGTTCGTAGATACCCGCTGGCCCTTTGTGACGCCATTGCCTGCACCGAGGGTGTCTCTGGATAGTGCAGTCATCGTGCGACGTCATGTCCATTCCTTTGTGCTGTCCCGATTCCTGGCCCATGTAACCCAGTCCGGCGGGCAGGAGCAGTCTCGGCTCACCTGTGGTTTCTTCTTTTTGGGGGAGCCATCGGTTGCAGAGAATTTCTCTGCCTGGTGCCGTGGCTTCTCGGCGAGTGCCGAGACTGAAATGAGCCACGGCATCCGGCAGCTTCTGAAATACAGTGTGCATGAAGGGCAAAATCTGAATCGGCTGATGGACCAGGCGGCTCAGGAGATGGATGAACTAGCGCAGCGTTGGCGGTTGGAATGGGAGCAACTGGAAGAAGAGGCCAGGGAAATCGAGAGAACGGCCGGACAACAGATTCCGGCTTATCGCGCGGTCCTCCTGCACAAGACACGGCTGGAGGGCGAATACCTGCTACGCGAGCTGGCGGCCAAGGGCTTTTTGCCCGCCTATGGCTTCCCCACGGATATTGCGCCATTCGACAATCTCACCCGAAATCAGCTCAAGCGTTTGCGGCAGGCGCAACAGGGCCGTGATGACAATCGCTTCCGCCGGCGCGAATTGCCTAGCCGGGATCTGATGACCGCTTTGCGGGAATATGCGCCGGGCTCGGAAGTGGTGATGGACGGATTGGTCTATCGTTCGGCTGGTGTCACCCTGAACTGGCACATTCCCGCCGATCAGACCTCGGCGCGTGAGATTCAGGATATTCGAATTGCTTGGCGTTGCCATCACTGTGGGGCAAGCGGTTCGAGTCATAGTCTAGACCGGGCGGGCCGCTGTGAAAGTTGTGGCGAAGCCATCAGCCCTGAAAATCAAAGGGAGTTCCTCGAGCCGGGCGGGTTTGCCGTGGATTTTTATCAGGAGCCACATAATGACATCAGCACCCAGCATTTTGTGCCGGTTGAGGCGCCCTGGATCGATGCCGATGGAGAGTGGTTTCCTCTTGCCAATCCTGACCTTGGTCGATTCAGAGTCACAACTCGCGGACACTTGTTTCACCAATCTCGTGGGATTCACGGCACCGGTTATGCCTTATGCCTGGAGTGTGGGCGGGCAGAGCCAATGACCCCTGAAGGAAATCTACCTAAAGTTTTTGAACAACCCCATTACAAGCTGCGCCGAGCAAAGGAAGATGGGCTTTACTGTCCAGGCAGTGATACGGACTGGAAGATCAAACAAGGCATAACCTTGGGGCATGAGTCCTGGACGGATGTGTTGGAGATACAGCTCAAGACTTCTGCTGGTGTATGGCTGAACGATAAGACAGCGGCCGCCACGTTGGCCGTGGCGATTCGTGATGCGCTGGCTGAACTCATCGGCATTCAGGCATCCGAGCTGGGTTGTGACATAAAACCCGCGCGTCCAGAAAGTAACGTCATTTGCCAGTCGATCCTGATCTTTGATCGTTACGCGGCAGGCTATGCATCCAGCGCAGAACGTTTTCTGGTGGACCTGTTCCGCATGGTGCATGAACGGCTTCAGTGTCCGGCAGCTTGTGACAGCGCCTGCCCGAGCTGCGTGCTCGATTATGATCAGCGGTTCAATACCGATCACCTCGATCGGCATGTCGCGCTTGAGGTGGTCTCCCCGTCCTGGTTGAGTCGGATGCGGTTGCCGGAGGAGTTGGCATATTTTGGCAGGGGCTCCAGACTCGAATACAAAACTTTGCCTGAGGCTATTTGGCACGCGGTAAGTAGCACCCAGGTGAGCAGAGTTCGGCTGGTGGCTGGGGGGCGCATCGAGAATTGGGATCTGGGGCCATCACCACTACGTGAATTGGCCTATCGGCTTGCCGGGCACGGCGTAGGGGTGGACATTTTGGTGCCTGAAGATGCCTTATCCTTATTGCAGGATGTGGATCTATATCCGTTGGCCAGCCTGGCGGATCATCCGCAAATATCGTTGTTCACCATGCAAGCTCCTCCTCGGTGCGGTGAAGGCTGGCTGGCCGCCGAGACTTTGTCGAATCCATCAACCCGATGGGCCTATCCTGATGACGATGCGTTAGTATTCGGCCCCATTTGGTCGTCAACGCAGTCTCCGTTGATTGTGACGGATCAAGGGAACTCTCTGGTGGAAGCTGGCAAGAAATTAGAGTCACTGGATATTCGCCCCATCAGGATCGAGCAAGGCGATCGTGAGATCTTGGTTCACCATGAACTTGATGGTGATTTGCAGGGTTTCGGGAAGCGGTTTTGGCAGAAGATTGGGCGCGAGCATGTGGAAGCAGGCAATCTGCTCAATGAATCAGATGATGATATAGTCAGCCTGCGTTACAGTGATCGTTATCTGTTCACTCCATTGAGTATTGCATTGTTGGCTGAGTTGGTCGATGGCTTGCGGGGACTGAGTGGTGCTGGAAGGTGGGATCTTTCAGGTTGTGAAGTGATTACTGCAAATTGCCGAGCCCACGGTAATAATCCTGTAAAGAATAGATTATGGGGCGATTGGTGCGATACCTCGGTACGAAATGCCATCCTACAAGGCGTGCTAGAATACATCGGTGTCGATGCTATAGTTTTCAGCAGAGCTTTATCTGAAACAAGCCACAGTAGGCTTTTGGAAATTATGTTTCGATCAGGAAAGGTGTTGACAGTTCGATTAGACCAAGGCGTTTCATACTGGCGATCTGCCTGCAATAACCCAAGTCACCAAACATATTTTGATTTATTTTCTAAGGATATCGATAAACAGAGCGCCCTATTAGCTGAGCTGAATATTGATATTGAGGCATCAATATTGCCTACATATATTTTTGTTAAAACCCAATGATGAAATCCTAATCGGCTATTATAATGGTTTATTAGAGCCTAACAGGTGATGGAATTAAAGATATGAAAAAAAAATTGATGGCAGATATAAAGAAAGGCCTGAGTGCGGATACATTGCGTATTGCTTTGGGTTACAGTCAGCAGCATCGCAATGTAATTTGTAAAGCTTTAAAGAAGCAGTATCCAGAGATATGGCCTGATGATCGATTAAATGAGGATGAATTTTATAGGAAATTTTTTAATCTGCTGATCAGTCCTGATACGCGAGAAAGCTTACAAGAGGTTCTGCATGAAATAACCAAGAAGAAAAACAAAAAATGGGAGAGTGTATTGCGGCTGGATCATCGTCTTATATCACGTGCACTGGATGAGGTGGGTAATCAATTTGAACTGGAAGAGGGCCGCATTGATGACCTGCTGGATTCAGTAGCTGATCAGGGAGTTCCTGAAATTAGAGATTGGTTTGAATGGCTGATTACTTCAAATATGACAAACAAGGTTCATCCTGAAAGTGTTCCGACGGATATTCCTGAGCCATCTCCTGAAGTTCTTCAGCAGCAGTGGCGTCAAACATTGGAACAAATCGAGATATATTTACAGGAGGCCATTGAAGAAGATCCTTCAAATGATCGAGTGATCTGGTTTGAGGAACAGGTTGAGAATATAGGGTATATTGCAAAGAAGTATGAGTCTGTTACCGACTTGGACGAGGTAAAAGAAGAATGTGCGGCTACTATTAATAGCATTGTTACCAGTGATAACAAGGATTTACAAGTTGCTATTGCAAAGGCTCAGCAGTTAATTGCAGTATATGAAGGATCGAGACGGGAGCTCAACAACTGGCTGACTAAGTTCAGGCAGCTAAGCCTGAATTTAATGAAATATTCCGAAGAAGAGCATCATCATAACCTGGCTCTGAAGGAAGCTGCAAACAACAAGGATTATGAGCAAGTATCAAGAATTTCTTTGCTGGCCCAGGAGGTAAATGGCCAATATCTGTCATCTGTGGCGGATATTATTCACCTTGTGGAGGAGCTTGCAGAATTAGTAACTGCGGAAAGTAAAGAGGAATATTCGAAGTCCGTATCGGGTGTTAAAGTAGCTAAGCAAAACGAGACTGAAGATAATTGCAAAGATATTACATCCGACCAAATATCTAGCTCGACTCTTTCGATTTCGGAGAAAGAGGAAGACTCTGATATTAATTCTCCTAAGGATTGCGATGAAACGAAACGAGTTCAGCAGGCTTATACAGATGAAAATACTGAATCTTTGAATAATAGAGAGAATAATTGTAGAACAATCGATATTAAGGGCGACGGGCATCTTAGTCAAGATGAACCAAAATCGAGTTCTCGTGTTATTGGTAATTTGAGGGGTGATCAAAAACCGGTTAGAAATGCACCCAAACCCCATGCTATTAATCTTAATATTGATAATAAAATAATAGATCTGAATAGTCCAAGATTTGTGTCTTCAATAAAGAGGGAAATATTACCCGACGAACAATATTCGATGCATAGCTGGAGCCCTAATATCGATGTTGATGAGTTGGTACAAAAAGTTTTGAACAGTGAGGGCGAGGAACGCCTTGCAAATGCGCAAGGTCTTGCATGGGCTCTGGTACGGGACGATCGCATTGATTTGGCTTATCACATCGCTGTGAATCTGGTTCAACAGGGTTGTCCAAGACTGAATAGTGTACCCTCCGAACCTTTGCGCGCGATTTATTTAGGAAGGTATCTTGGTCATGGTACAGGTGAAGAAGTAGTGGAGCTGGCCGATACCTTGCGTCTTCTCTACAAGGTGCAACTGACGGATCGACACCTTCGAGGACATCGTGCACAGACCTTATTGTGTTTTGCTGCACTGTTGTATCCAGCATTGATGACTCCCTATGCAACCGATGCGGAAGAGCTTCTTCGAAGACTTCCCTTGGATGAGCATCTTTCTTCCTTGCATTTGCTACGAGAACATATTCTGGATCAAGAAGTGCATTTTTCGGTATTGACCCATATCGATTCAACAAGTCGCCTCGAAGGTCTTAGAGAAAGAGTACAAGCTTGGTACGACAGCAATCGGACTCATCGTTTTAAATATGAACCGGCGACTTGGGTATGGAAGTATTTACTCAAAAGTGGGCAGACATTAGGGCGTGCTGTATCAATACTTCTCCATGGTGGGGTGGGGGATCTTGAAGAGGCTAAACAACTATTAGCCTCCCTAAAGGATCGCAGTGACGCGGCTCAGATTATCGATCAGGCAGATAAAGCTGTGCGTGATCGCAAGGCCAACAAAAAACCAATTGAGGCTGGACCCCGCACAGACATGGTCAGGCGCTGTGGTGAGTTGGCGGTTCTTCTGTCCGAATGGGTGAGCGCCTTCGATGAACAGATTAGTTCGGTTGGTTCACCTGGTAGCGAACAAGTACTTCGCGATACCAGGAGGAGGCTATTGGGCAGATTGCAAAAGGCCATCGCGCAACTCGATGAGCTGAAGAATACTTCGACTTTGGATGAGTTTGCGGCAGTCAGTTGCGCCAGTCGTATTGTCAACAATGTAATAGAGCGTTTGGAAGGGCGTAAACCGGATACTGTTCCTGCACATTCAGTATGGTGGCGTTCACTCAATAGTATTCTGTTGGCGAGTGAAACCTATGAATTGAGGGGAGAGAAATGGGAGGTCAATCCACTCCAACCGACGGAAAAATTATTGGGGTCATTGGTTAATCTTGTATCTCCACCGCCCTGGGAAGAAGTAATGAAAGCAGCTCAAAAGCGTTGTGATCATGTGCGAACTGGACAATTATTGGATTGGCTTCGGTTTGAAAAGCAGATAGATGAACGGCGTTTGGATGATTGGGAGGAGCGTCGTGAGAGGAGTTTGAAAAGCTGTAAGCGAAAGTTTTCCGAAAAGCTTGATCAAGTGCAGAATGATATTGAACGCGCGGCGGCTTTAGGATATCTGAGTGAACAAAAGCGGGCCGAAATGGTAGCAAAATTGGAGAGGTTCGAGAAGAAGGAGATCGTTAACCTGCAACATGCTTATAACGAGATAGAGAAAGTAGATCGTGAGCTTTATAAGTTGAGAATGCGGCATGTAGATGAGATCCGGCACCGTTTGGAGAAGATTGAGGCTTTAAAAGACAAACCAGAAGTTGAAAGTCAGATCGATGAACTTCTGAATTCGGGGGATATTCTTACCGCAGATGAATATTTATTGAAACTAGAAAGTGGTGAGTCGATTCCAGAATCATCAGGGTTTCAGGATACCTTGAATGCATTTTTCCCAGGTTTTGTTGGTGAGATTCAGTCCTATCTAGGTAATAAGGCTTTGTCTGCAGAGTTTCTGGGCAAGTTGGAAAAAGGAAAAGTTATCGGGCCTCTGGATATGCATCTTGTCCGTCCGACGCAGAGAAGAAACGCCGTTGCAATGCTTAAGGCATGGATGTCTGTCAAGGCCAGGCGAGGGAATATCGTAGATGGTCTCCGAGAGTTTCTCTTGGGGCTGGGGTTTGGAGATGTTTCTGTTACGCCAGATAGGAAGGGGGAGCGAGAACAGGTTATTGATATGAGAGTTCGTCCGGTTGCAGACAGGGATATCTGTATGGTACCTCGATACGGCTCACATGCAAAAGGACAGTACAGATTAATTTGTATGTGGGATCGTCCAGCAGAGGAGGATGTGCTTACATCGGCCCAAACACACAGCCATGGGCAGCCTACGTTAATTCTCTATATGGGGCGGCTTAGTGTAAAGAGCTGGCGTAACCTGGCCGTTCGTTGTCGCGAACGAGGTCAAACGGTTCTTGTCATTGATGAAACCCTGGTCTATTTTCTTTGTACTGAGAGAAAAAGCCGTTTGGCAAGCCTTTTCAACTGTACCTTACCCTTTACTATCGCGCAGCCATATATAACAACAAGTAGTCATGTGCCACCGGAAATGTTTGTTGGCCGAAATCGTGAATTGGAGGCAATCTTTGATCATTTTGGTACTAACCTGATTTATGGAGGGAGGCAGCTAGGGAAGACTGCATTGCTCAGAGAGGTCGTCAGGCGTTTTCACCGACCTGAGGAAGGTATTATTGTTGCTTGGTTGGATCTCAAGGAGCGGCTTATTGGTCTCAGTAAGCCAGCAGATATGGTTTGGCAACTCATTGATGAGGATCTGTGTGATAAAAAAGTCATCACACGGAAAGTGAAACGCTCGACGGATGCCACGATCGAAGCGATAAGGCACTGGTTAGATGCAGAACCTCAGCGTCGTATCGTAATGTTGCTCGATGAGGCTGATGCATTTCTTGCTCAGGATGCGAGCGATGATGATGAAAAGTTTCATACGGTGGGACGGCTCAAGGGACTTATGGAGCGAACTAACCGTCGTTTCAAGGTTGTGTTTGCTGGTTTGCATAATGTACAACGCACTTCTAGGGATATAAATACACCTCTTGCCCATTTTGGTAAGCCATTGTGCATCGGCCCCCTGCTTTCAAATGGAGAGGCGCGCGAGGCTTATCAACTTGTTGAGCGTCCGCTTTATCAGCTCGGATATCGTTTCGAATCCCCATCTCTAATAAATCGCATCTTGGCGCAAACGAACTATTACCCAAATCTCATACAGATATTCTGTGGACACCTTCTTGAGTATCTGCAGGAAGATGCCTGGCGTCTTTTTGACCCCAAGACATCTCCTCCTTATGAGATTGAGCGGAAGCATGTTGAAGCAGTTTCACAGAACAGGGAGCTACAGCAAAGAATCCGGTCTCGTTTCCAGATTACACTCGATCTTGATAACCGATACCAAGTTGTGGCTCTAAGTATGGCGCTAGAGGCCAAGAAGAGTGAAGTTAAAGTAGAAGACGATGTTGATGGAATGATAATGAATGATATACGCAGGGAAGCTTTGTCTTGGTGGCCACAGGGATTCCCAGACAAAAGCCATGATGCGTTTCGCGCCTTGCTGGATGAAATGGTTGATCTCGGGGTTCTTCGTCGTGCCGGAAGTGATTTTAAGGCATACGCATTGCGAAGCCTTGCAATTGCGAATCTTTTGGGTAGTCGAAACGAGATTGAGGAGGCCTTGTTAGAGGCTAGTGATAAAGAGCCTCCTAAGCTTTATGAGGCGGAGACATATCGCCGAGGTCGCAAGGGGGATCCTTGGGTGCGTAGCCCATTAACAGGACAGCAGGAATCGGAAATTCTAACTGAAGAGAATGCTGTTCTTACCCTTTTTGGAACCTATCTTTCTGGTCTTGACCAAGTATATGAATTCCTGAATGAAATGATCGAAGGGAACGATTTTGTTAGTTTGGATGTCACAGAAGGACTCCAAGACTATAAGCAATTCGAAAATCGGCTCCAACAGATATTGGATAAAGCAAAGAAGAATACGGGGGCTGGGCTGCAATTATTGGTGATACCTCACACAGAGCCATGGACAGCTGACTGGGTTTCTTTGGCCGTTGAGCGTTTGAACCGCAGACGTTCAAGGCAAACCATGGTTCGAGTTCTTTTCATCGGTGGGGCTAGAGATGCCTGGGAATGGATTGAAAATGGAAGTATTAATGATGACATGAAAACAAAAGTTGAAACACTTAGTCTTACCCCTTGGGCCGGCTCCTTTGTAACTGTATGGGCTAAGGATGCAGGTTTCGGTCCCTTGAGTAAAGAAGATTTATTGCAGTGGGAGCAGGCAACAGGGTGGTGGGGTGGAATATTGGCTTTGTTAGGCAATGAGCTAAAAAATGATCCAACAAAATGGAAAAAGGTGTTTGAATCATTCAAGGGTGCTATTCCAGAAATTTCGCGGTCAAAACTTAAGGATGATATACCGGAAAATTTGGTACATTCTTTCGTAACACTAGCTAGCTATAAGGATCCTATATCCTGTGAGGAATGGCTGCAGTTGATTGATGACTCAACAATACCGAATGAGGGGGCTGTATTTATTCAGAAAATCATTTATTGGGCTGATCTTTTGGGTCTTCTTTCACCCGGTGAAGGGGGATATTGGAAAATTGATCCGACAGTGGGTGTTGCACTATCCCAATGAAACTAAGCGGTTGGGATTACTGGTGGTCTCTTCCCGGGCCATACAAATTTGTTCGCTCAATTGCGGAGGATTTGCGACGAGGTATCAATGTTATAGTAGCACTTCCTCGTTGGTTTCCCATAGGATTGGAAAGAACTGTTAGAAATGAATTAAGCGACGACGATCTGTTGAGTTGGCGTCCACTTGATTTGGCAGATGAGGATTCCACCCCCCCCCTGGAGATTCTTCCAGGGCGTTATGTGTATGGTATCACTATTGATGATTTATATGACGGCGCTGATTTAGCACATTGCAATAAATTTATTGATACATTGCTGTGGATTACTGGTGTGACTGACGGGTCATTCCCAACATGGAAATCCCTGATCGAGAAGTATGCGGATGCAGTGAGAAGTTATCCAATAGATCAAAGAGGATTGTTTTGTTTAGTGGCTGTGGGGGTGAAACCATCGGAGTTGCCAAGAGAGGATGTAGCATTATCGGTCAAAAAATGGCAGGGTGCGGTTTCCGAGCTGGATATGTTGGCTTGGTTACATCATCTTATGGGGAATAAGAAGACTAGAAACATTATTGAGCATCGCTTGATAATGCGATTGGCTTTGGAAATCGCAGGTTATGATCCGGTTCTGGCAGAGGATATGGCCAAGTTAGATCTGGAACATCTTGCTGACCCAATAAAATGGCTGCCGGTCGTGACGAAAAACCGAGGGTGGTCGGAGGACACGGAGCCGGTTTGGGAGGAAGGAAGTTGCGATATCATGGAAGGAAGGGAGATTGTACATTCGGCACTTCTTTCTTCTGTATCGAAAGGGAAAAAAGAAATTGATCGATTGTTATGGCGGGCTCAGGTCGGGGTTTTATTTCCGTTATTGGAGGAGGAGCGGAGAGCTTATCTAGAGGAATATGCATCTCAGATCAGAGTGCCTTTTAGGACGGAAAGGGCGGTTATTCAGGATAGAGAAGATCTCGAATTAGGCCATATTTATTATCAGTTGCGTAACCGCATTAGCCGGTCTGAACGAGAGCGTTTACGGATGCTGCGAGATGTACGCAATGCGCTGGCTCATTATGATGTGCTGAGTTATGAAAAATTGTGTAATTTGCTGGGACTTGAATGATAAAGCTAGACAACCCTTCTGCAAGAAGATTTTTTAACGCCGGTCTCTCGACAATAAATCAATCTACTCCATATTTTTGCAGCCAGTTCGTCAGCGTCTGGTAACTGGATAGACCGACGAGTTCCGCGGCTCGGCTTTTGTTTCCGCCGGTAGCATCCAGTGCTCTCCGTAAATAATGACTGGCAACCTCCCGAATCAGATCAGGAAGATCGACGCCATCCTCGATAGGCCGATTCAGGATACCTTCATCCGTAACGGGTGATCCGGGAAGTTCGAGCAGTGCCTCCACGATATCCTTCTCTTTAATGGTTGAGCCATTCGACCAGACCGCGGCCCGGGTCAATGTATTTGCAAGCTCACGGATGTTGCCGGGCCAGGTATGGTGCTGTAGTCGATTCCTTGCCGATGGCGATAAATGTTTCGCCTCCCAACCTGGATCGGTCGCGTTTTCGGTGTTGATGCGTTCGAGCAGGTGGTCGACAAGAAGGGTGAGATCGCCTTTTCGTGTCCGAAGTGGTGGAAGTTTGATCAGTGCGACCGCGATACGGAAGAAGAGATCGTCGCGGAAACGGCCCGCTGCTACTTCTTCCGTGAGGGTGCGGTTGGTGGCGGCGATGATCCTGACATTCACGGGTATTGGCGTGGTCGCGCCTACACGGACGACCTGATTCTCTTGCAATACCCGCAGCAGCTTCACCTGAAGCCCAAGCGACAGCTCGCCGATCTCGTCGAGGAACAGGGTGCCGCCGTTGGCGGCCTCGAAGTAGCCGGCCCGGTCGGTGGCGGCGCCGGTAAACGCGCCTTTTTTATGCCCGAATAGCTCCGATTCCGCGAGTTCGTGCGAGATGGCGCCACAGTTGACCGCTACGAAAGCCTCATCCCGGCGCGGGCTGGCGCAATGGATGGCTCGCGCCAACATCTCCTTTCCGGTGCCGCTTTCTCCTTCGATGAGGATTGGCACCGATCGCGGAGCCACCTTTTGTGCTTTCTCGATCACTCGACCCATCACCGGGCTGCGGTGAATGATGTCGGAGAAACCAGCTGCTTCCTCAGTAAGGCCTGCACTGAGCCTTGCCAGATCCTGGTCGGCGCTGCGGTAAACCTCGGGTATGAACTCGGCGGAGATATCGAAGGGTATATTCGCCGTACGAACACCCTGCTGCCGTGACGATTCGATGAGTTCAGCGCCATAGCGTGTTTTGGCGACGATGATCCAGACGGCCGCCATGGCCGGGGTACCGGGGCTGAGATGGAAGGTCAAGCGTGCGGCATCGCCATATTTGGCCAGCAGGGCGCCGACCTTCTTCGTGACGGCTCGATAGATTTCCCCAAAGTGTGTGGGGCTGGAAAGCTCGACCCGATTGAGTTCCACGGTCGCCTGGGTATGGCCTTCGATCCACAGCACATATTGCTCGGAATCCGCTTTGGGGTAGTTGCTGAGCAGGACGACCCGATCAAAGGATCGTTTGGTGACAGTCTGGCACACCGGACCCAGACCGGCGCGTTCATCACCGGCGGCAGCATCGAGGTCGGTTCGGCCGAGCCAACTTACAAGGATGTTCATTGGTGTTTGCCTGCAAGATTCATCTGCTACAAACTACAAATAAACTTGTAGAAATACAAGATAATTATCATGAGAATGATCAAGACTATCTTCGCCGAATTTAGTCGGTCTTATACAAGTAATTGAAATACCATCAAATAAAAAGATATTGGTGCGCTCTCCATTTGTTGGTACGCCATCTGCAATACCCGTGGTGAGTACAAAACCGGAGATAGTGAATGCAGATCATCGAGGAAACAATTTCGCGGATGACGGTGGGTTCAGCCGTTTCATTCAACAACCTTTCTATCATCCCGTTGCTTGCCAGGGGGAAAGCGGCTGAGCCGGATTACCTCACGCTGGACGAGGGGCTGGCACGGGGAGATGTGCGGGTGACCGAGACATCAGAAGCCGGTGAAGTGCCTGAGCTTCGTTTGCAGAACCGCAGCGATCAGGCTGTGCTGTTGCTCGATGGGGAAGAGCTTGTGGGCGCCAAGCAGAATCGGGTGCTCAATCTCACCATCCTGGCTCCGGCCCGGAGCACGATTGTTATTCCGGTATCCTGTGTCGAAGCCGGGCGCTGGACACATACGAGCCCGGAGTTCAGCACCCGGGGACGCGCCTTTTATGCCAATGGCCGTGCACGCAAAGCCGGGCAGGTGACGGAGTCTTTGCGGGCCAGCGGTTCGCGCCGCTCGCGGCAGCGTGAGGTCTGGGAAGACATTGCCGTGAAATCACGCCGTATGGGCAGTCATTCCGACACGGCGGCAATGGAATGTCTGTTCGAGGATTATCGGAATCAGGTGGATGAATATTTGCAGGCAATTGAAGCGGCAGAGGATCAGACTGGTGCGGTTTTCAGCATCAATGGACAAATTCGGGGTGTGGAACTTTTCGATTTCCCGGCCACATTCCGCAAGCTCCTGCCCAAGCTGTTACGCAGTTATGCGCTGGATGCGATAGACGAACAAGGCGACAGCGTGGATGGCCGTTCGCAGGATGTCGAGCGATTTCTGGAAAGCGTTGTTGTTGCCGATGTTTCGCAGCATCGGGCGGTGGGGGAGGGAGAGGATATCCGCATCAGTCATGCCGTACTGGTCGGCGGAGCGCTCTGTGCGCGAGATCGGTTGGTTCATCTGTGTGCATTCCGGTTGCAAGAAGCGAGGTCTCAGGGTCAAAGCCGTGGCTGCGAGCTGGCCAGATCTTCCCGGCGGATAGGGTACTATCACAATCGGGCCAGATAACGGCTTTTCAGAGCGGATTCCGGTCATCGGCTTGATCATATTCCAGGGAGCATGCCCCAATGAATAGCAATACCATCTTGAACTGCAGCTGTCAGATTGGCCCGGTGACATTTCACTTCGCCAAGGCGGATCTTTTCGATCTGCCGGTCGATGCCGTCGTCAACAGCGAGCAGACGAATTTCGTGCTGTCGATGAACCCGGCCACGATTAGTGGTCAGCTGTTCCAGCGTTTCGGTAACGCATTGCAAGATGAACTCGACCAGCAGACCGAAGGCCAAACTCTGCCCTCGGGGACGGTATTGCGAATCACTGGTGGCAAAAGCTATCGCCATATCTACCATGCCGGTTTCCACCACCTGCTGGAATGGTTAAACACAGAGGATCGTGAGACAAGGGAGACGGATAGTATTCAGACCATTCGTCATTGCATTCGTCAGATATTGGGTGATCTGACTGCTGGCGCAGTGCGTTCCGTAGCCTTCCCGCTCATTGGCACCGGTGTGTACGACATCGATTCATCGTTGCTCGCCTACGAATTCGCGCGGGAGCTGGTCGATCATGCGCAACATGGTGGCCCACGACCGCGCGACATCTGGCTGGCCATCCGCAGCCACGACAAGGCGCTGGAGCTCATCGAGCCTTTGGTTCAGGGGCTGATGGATGGCCTGTACGGGCTATCCTCGATCGCTCAATAGGAACTGGGAGTAGGGTTTCTGGATCGCTTCAGCCAGCTACAGCTGTATGCGGGAGACCCGAGGTTTCGGGCCTGGATGCTGACGCGCTATACTGAACTGGTTATCGAGTACATCTTCTTCCGTTTGGCGAATGCAGCCGATCCTCCCGTTGAAGTAGAGAAGGCCCTCTCCCTGGGGAGGGGGATTACCTTCGGATTCCTGCGCCAGGAATCGCAGAGCCTGTCGATTCGTATCGAGAAAAACGCAAATTTACAAGCTTGGCCCGCCTATCTCGCCAAACGGCTTCGCAAGGACATGCAAACCGGCCACCGTTTGCTGCGGATCACCAGAGATCGGAATGATCTGGCGCACGGCCGGGCCGCGCGTAGCTCGGAAGACATCGAAGAGGATCTGGTCAGATTGATCGATCAGGCTGGCTGGGAGGAAACCCGCAAGGAGTTTGGTGATCCCGGAGAAACGGGCTTGACTCCGTGGATTGAAGCGGCGCCGATGGATGCCATGGAAGGGGAAGAAGAAACGCGCTACGGTATTCTGGAACGCTACACCCAACGGCATTATGAATATTTGATACCGGAAACTGGACAGACTTTCCACTTGCCACGTCCGAGGTTCCGGTGTTGAACGGAATATCCAACACCGTCTCGGGCCTGGCTGATCGCTACCGGGGTTGCTTGTCGGGGCTGGCGGTCGGCGATGCCTTGGGCACCACGGCGGAATTCAGCCCGCCCGGCCAATTCGAGCCCATCCGCGATATGGTGGGTGGCGGGCCGTTTGGATTGGCTGCCGGACAGTGGACCGATGATACCTCGATGGCCCTGTGCCTGGCCGAGAGCCTGGTCGAGCGCGCCGGTTTCGATGCGCAAGACCAGATGCGGCGCTATTTGAAATGGTATCGGGAAGGGTATCTGAGCAGTACCGGGCATTGCTTCGATGTGGGCAGTTCCGTATCCGCGGCATTACGGCGCTTTGAATCTACGGGCAACCCGTTTGCCGGCCAGACCGATCCCCGATACGGAGGCAATGGCTCCCTGATGCGTTTGGCGCCGATACCTCTGGCCTTTGCGCGGACTCCGCTGGATGCCGTGCAACGGGCGGCGGAAATGTCACGCACCACCCACGCCGCACCGGAACCGGTCGATGCCTGCCGCTATTATACCGGGCTCATCATCGGGGCGCTGCAAGGTGAAAGCAAGGCAGTGTTGCTGTCACCATCGTTCGCACCGGCGCCCGTGCAGTGGCAACAGAACCCCCTGAGCCCACGAATCGCCGAGATCGCCGATGGCAGCTTCAAGCGGAAAAACCCCCACGGGATTCGGGGCACGGGCTATGTGGTGGATGCCCTCGAACCCGCGCTCTGGGCTTTCTGGAATACCGAAACCTTTGAACAAGGTGTTCTCGAGGCCGTCAACCTGGGGGATGATGCGGATACCACCGGCGCCATCTATGGGCAATTGGCGGGCGCTTACTACGGCCATGCCGCCATCCCGGAACACTGGCGCCAACGCATCACGATGGCCGAGCGGATTGTGGAGCTGGCGGATGCGCTGCTCGGCCTCGCGCAAATCCGTCCACAATCCGTGAAAAACGGTGTATCGAATCCGCAAAAAGCGCCATGAGCACGGTGACCGAATACTTCCAGGTTGTGCGGCGTACCCAACGGGAAGGCGGTCGATGTTGGGTATATCGTTTTGCTTCTTCGCCAACCTCGGGGGGGGGGGTGGTATTCAGCCTATAAGTCCGCCAAAAACCCGATCCCGGCAGAACAATATTTCTCCTTGAATTCCGCCTCTTTGCCCAGCGCTTCATAGAGGGTTTCTGCTGTCAATGGCTGGGCGGAGAGATGTTGCTGACGGACTGCGGTAGCAAAATCTCCGGGAGTCAGATTCCGGTAGTGGGACAATCGGCTTGCCCAGCGCTGTGACATACGGTAGCGCACTCCATGATCCTTGAGGGTTTGGCGAAACATGAGTTCCACCTGTTCCGGCGTCATGTAGTCGAACTTGATCTTGAAATCAAAACGACGGATGGAGGCAGTATCGATATCCTCCATGAGGTTGGTGGAACAGATGAACAGGCCATCAAAGGCCTCCATCTGGGTCAGGAGTTCATTTACCTGAGTGACTTCCCAGCTTTGCTGTGCGTTCATCCTGTTCCTGAGGAAACTTTCCGCTTCATCCAGCAACAATACAGCACCCTCTGCTCTTGCTTGTGAGAACATTTGGGCGATCCTATGCTCTGTTCCGCCGACGAACATATCCAGCAAGTCGGAAGCTCTTTTCGCTACCAAGGGCTTGTCCAGCATCTGTGCAATATGTTTTCCCAACTCGGTTTTCCCGGTTCCTGGCGGGCCATACAGGCACAAACATGCGGAGCCATGCCGTTTCAGGCCTTGGAGCAAGCTTCCGATGTCGATATCTAGATTGATGGCATCCAGCTGATATGTCAGATGCGTCTCCGGGCGGATCTGCAATGGATGCGTATGGCCCATGGCTTTCAAGGTATTTCCCATGACACGCTCCATGCATTCCTGGGTGGATACGCTGTTAGTGTTTTCGAGCATCGTGGCCAATTTGGCCGCGCGGGCCACGATTGCCGGTGACAGGTGGGTGTTTTCCGCCACGGATTCTATCCACTGCCGCGATACTGCCGTTTTCCTCAGGTTACTGCGAAGAATTTCTGCGCGCACGGAGCGTGGTGGTGTGGGAATTTCAAGCGCATAGTCGAAACGGCGTAAAAAGGCCGGATCGATTTGTCCAATACGGTTGCTGATCCAGATTGCTGGTATTGGATTGTTTTCCAATAAGTTGTTGATCCAGCCTTTCTTGTTGGTTCTCTGGTCGGAAGAAAACAACTCTTCGAATCCGTCAATCGAGGTAGGGAATACATCCTCTATCTCGTCGAAAAGAATCAGGCTGTTCGTACTGTGAGATAGTGCCTCCTGCGTCAAACGATAGGCCTGGAAGCGGTGATTGTTGCTCAGGGGGGCACCATCTTCACCGGTGGTACTGATTTCGAAAAGCGAGCTGCCCACCATCGTGCTCAGTATCCTCGCAAACTCGGTCTTGCCCGTTCCCGGTATGCCGTAGAGCAGTACATTGACGCCCTTGCATCTGCGCTGCAATGTGGTTTCCAGGTAGGAAACCAGTAGCTGCATATCCGCATCCAGATGAGGAAAATGATCTGCACAGAGCTGTGGGCTCGATCCCGGATGGAAATACTGTTCCAGCATATGTAGTACATCCGTGTGCCGTCGATAAAGGGTATCCGAAAGGCCTTCTGTCAAGGTCAGCTTATCGGGCAGACTATCACTGCCGTTTTTACTGATCTGCAACAGACCAGACCGCTGCAATGTGCTTTTGTTGTCCAGGCTGCGACGGATATAACTGGGGCAGATATCAAGAATGATAGCCAATACCTGCACGATACCCTCTAAGGTGAGGTTTTCCAGCGTGTTAGCGGTTTCCAACAGCCCAAGATGGGTATCCAAAATGACCATGAACAGCAAGATCTGCTGATCGGTATCATCAAGATGCAATAATCTGGCAAGTTGGCGAATATTGGCTGTCAGATTCCCCTTGGGTTCCTGGTTCTTTTTCAAGTAGTGTTCCTGACGCTCCAGCAATACCTGTTTGAATTTCCGGGTAGTCAGTTCCTCATCCTCCAAATGACCGCAACCGATTGCCTTTAGTACGGCACCAGAGTTTGTATAGTTGGGTCTATGGTCCCAGATTCCGAGTTCGTTCATGCCCTCGAGATCCAGCAATATCCTGGTGCACCACAAGCCTACCAAGTTGGCATAAGGGTGTTTCCATATACCCGTGTTTCGATTTTTTCTATGGTGACGCATACCTGATGCCCCCGAACAGTGTTGTTGTAACCACATAAATACTTTACTTGTTACAGGGGGCTGAAATAAGATGCCCAGGCAGGAGTGGCGACAAATGTTGTCGCCATGAAGAGGGTAGAGTCGATATGTCGAATACCATTCTGCGGCAATGGGCCATGCTCAAGGCGGTGCCCCGGGAGCCAAGAAAAATCGATACCCGCTCGTTGCAGCATCTGCTTGAACGGGAAGGCTTTTCAATTTCTCAGCGCAGTATTCAGCGAGATTTGAACAATCTTTCCAGGGTCTTTCCTGGTTTGCGGTCTGATGGCAACCGGGATGTAGCGGGCTGGTTCTGGAAAAGCAATACTGCGATTCAAGACTTTCCGGCCATTGATCCTCCCATGGCATTGACCTTCAAACTAGCGGAATCATTTCTTGGCAGTTTGATGCCGCCGTCGGTCATGGATCTCATTCGTCCTTATCTCGACGCATCGGACAAGGTGCTGGAGAGTATCGACGAACAGGGATACCGAAACTGGGCATCCAAGGTGGCCGTGGTTCCGAGAACCCAGCCCTTGATTCCGGCAGTGGTGGATTCTGAAGTATTGTGGATCGTCTATGATGCCCTGCTCCATCAGAAGCGCTTCAAGGGCTGGTATAAACCCAAGGGAAAGGCAGAAGCAGAATACGATTTCAAGCCTTACGGTATCGCTTATCGCGACAGTGTCATTTATCTGATTGGCGCTGTCTGGAACTATGACGACCCCATGCAGTACGCCCTTCATCGCTTCAGTAAATGCGAACCCCTGGATGAAGGCTTTGAGATACCTGGGAATTTCAATCTGGATGAATACATCGCCTCGGGCGCATTTGAATATGTGGTGGGGGATGGAAAACCCTTCCGGCTGACGGCTGTATTTTCACATGAAGCAGGTATGCACCTGTTCGAGACGCCGCTGAGCAAAGATCAAAAGGTTGTGAAAAAACGGGATGGACGCTTGCAAGTAAGCGCCACTGTGAAAAACACGCAACAATTACGCTGGTGGTTGCTGGGGTTTGGTTCCGGTGTCAGGGTTGTTGCGCCGGTATGGTTGAAAAGGGAGTTGGGGCATTGATCAAAGGGGTGACTGGTAATCAGAAAAACAGGATTATTCCGGAGTGAAAACCTGTGTAAACCATTCAGAAATGGGTTTGCGCATGAATCTTTCTGTCTGCATGGAGCTCAGTGCCCATCCCCAGCATTCAATTAGTGCGTCACGGTAACTGTCGAGCAGATCGGCACGGTGATACAGTACAAAATACCGGCGATTATCCGGTGAAGAAGTGTGTACGCTGTGCGTGGCGTTCTCGATTAAGATATTGTCCCATTCGTTAGGGTTGGCGTGAGGCAGATCCTCATAGTTCGAGTCTTGCAGTTCCGGAACAGGCCCCCTGGTGGTCGTCGGAACACAGAGTTCCCATAAAACTCGCGGCCCATGATATACATTCGCATTAACTGACTCCGATGTTGCCGGTGCCAGATCGAGAAAAACGCTTAACCGAAATCGCACCTCGCCGTTGGGCATGGTGAGTTTGATGACGCCATTACCATCAACTTGGCATTCGATATTTCCTGTTAATGTTTCTTCGGTGAATTCATCGGAGTAATTCTGTTGTGTAGCCAATGCCCTCAGGGTTTCCTGGTAGGCTTCTCGTAGCCACCGGTGAATCTGGGACAGGGACTTGCCATAGCTTCTTTGAAGTTCGAGGTCCTGTTGCATGGTAAGGGTACTTCCATCTTTGTTCATGAGAGGGGGCAGGTTACTGATCAACGCGCTCGAAAGAGAGCTTCTTGCCTGGTAGTTCCATTCACCGGGATCGGCGCCTTCCAGATAAAGCTGTTGCAAGCGATCTGCTGTGCGGGCGATTTGATGTGCCAGCTTATCGATATCATCGGCAGACAATAGCGCCTGCTCCGGCTGATATAGGGATTGTTCGAGCCAAACTATGTTTCGATCCAGCACCACTTGTCCAAGAGTACGCTGATCGTTTTGTTGCGCCAGCCAATCGATAGCGCCTTCGGTATTGTCTTCAGTTACAACGCTGATTGGGGAGCGCAATAACCAGCAACTACCTGTTGTTTCAATGATCACTTCCTGCCGGCGTTTATCAGTCTGGTTGAACGGGGCATCTACCTCTATTTCCCGATAGAGCGTCTTCCAGTCAGGGTGGAACTGCCAATTGTCTCCAAAGTCACTGGCATGAATAACGCCGAATGCCCCTTGTTTTCCCTGATCCTGTATCATGGTTTTTATCAGGTCTTGTAGTGCACTGGTGTCGATCTTTCGGGAGATGAGGGTGGACTGGTACAGTTTCCAGTGCTTACCCTGTTTGAACCAGCGCCCATGCTTGAGGCCAGGATCAGCCGGTTCATCCGGAGAGCCTATATTGGATGTATCCTTGATGGGGCATTCCAGCCGAAACAGCTCGAGCGCAGGAAGATAATGAAGAACACCATCTTGATTTTCCAGTGCTTCGCAGAACCGTTCTATTTTGCAGTGGAGTTCAATCTCTTGCGGCTTCTGCTGGATTCGCTGTTCTATCTCTTCATCGATGGTGATATTGTGGACGGGAAGACAAAAGAATACCGGTTGCTTAGCTGAAATGCCGGGGTCATCATTCACGCTCCCGAGAGCAAGTTTATTGATATCATGTTCAAGCTGCTCTTTGCGGCGACCAAGGTCCATTCTTTGGTCATTGATAAGTTTTTCATAGACGACTCGTTTTACCTGCATTTCATCCAGGGTACCCTGAAGATAAGGAAAATCGATCCTCATGCGAGGATAGTCCAGCTCGTTTCGTTCGGGATTAAAAGACGAAATCTTTCGTTGGTACAGGCTCCCAACACGATCCACCCGACCGATACGCTGTTCCAGATCGCCGGAAGTCCAGGCTACCCCATAATGGATGACTTCATCACAGAATAAATGCAAGTCCACGCCTTCCTTGAGCACATCGGTGCTGATCAGGATATTGGGTGCACCGGGCATCTTGAACTGGGGAACAACATTACCATTCTGTATTCGGCCAGAACGGGCCAGGATGGGGGAGGCTCCGACAAAGCGCCGCCACACATTATTGCTGAGTTGCTCTGGCGTCTCATCCTGGCCGGATCGCAGGCTTTTGTCTCGAATCAGAGCGAAATGGTCGCACCAGTTACGCAAGCGGATGCGCCAGTTGTTCCCCAATTGCCGAAGATCGCCTGCAACCGGCAGGACGTCATCCTCCAACAATGCCAGTAACTTATCGCTAAGGTTGATGTTATCCAAGGCAGGGGGAGTGACGAATTTGTCGAGGATGTAAAGATCGACCAGGAAGTCGGAATGGCGCAGGGTTTGCAAAATGCATTGCTTCAGTGTGACCAGGTTCCAGTTTCGATCGTTGGGATGCGTTTGGTCTTCGGTCAACCATTGCGGCATAGATGCTTGGTCAGGATAAAGGACGGCAAGTAATTTGTCCCAATAGGTATTTTGAGAATTCTCCCGCGATCTCAGCCAGTTCAGCGGGCTGCGGTCTTCTCTTTGCAAGCGCTGTGAAAAAGTCCATAGAAATCCCTTGGGGCGCAGGGCTTTGAAGTAGGGCAATTCTTCAGCCTTGCCGAGATCGATGGACAAAATCGCTTCCTCTTCTTTTTCGTCATCATCAGCTTCTATGTCCTCGTCGGCGTAGGATTGCCAGAAGTTTTCGGGATCCAGAGGCTGATTACACCAATCGGTGTGTGCTTCCAGCCATCTGGCCCATAATTCGACCCGCCGATCCACTTCTTTCTGGAGTCGGGCATTGAGTTGCACCAGCAGTTCATCCACGGTATCAAGCCGCCGGACGAATACCAATGTCTTGTGATTGATACCGTTTTTCAGGCAGTGTTCTTCCAGCCGATCAACCAGCCCCATCAGTTTGGCATGGGGCATGGCCAGGGTTTTATCTGATTCCCGGTCGAGAAGAGGGCCTAAGGTCTTGCGGAAACTTTCATTGAGTTGGTCGATCAGGGACCGATCCGGGGTCGTTTGTTCCTGCGCCTGGTGATTGCTGTTTGTGTTTTCCAGTTCCTGGCACTGCGAGTTTCCGTCACTGTCCTGAACCAAGCCACCAACTGAACTGGCCAGGGATTCGAACGAGGAGCACTCGCCCTGGCGAAAACGGTTGTTGTTTCCGTCCAGGGCCGCTACCAGATGTTTCTGGACCAATGCGCTGGTCAATGCATAAAAGGGATCTGTCGAGATGTCCGCCGGGGATTGCTGATAGTCCCGGTATTTTGTTTTGGAGTAATGGTTGTTCCTGGCATCCACATATTGTCGGGTTCGGCGCACCAGGAAGGTACTCATCAGGTCGATTATATCGGTGCCTTCCTCTTCATGCCGGTGTCGGAGTAGTGCACAACCAGGGTTTTCACATTCGGCTTTTTGGCAGGTAAAGAATGCTTCCCCTCCTGCTGCGGAATGGGTACAAAGATAGTCATCTAGGCTGAAAAGGTCTCGTTCGCTGGTATGAAGTGGCGTGGCGCTGAGAAACAGCCACTTCCCGATGTTCTGGTTGGTGAACAATTGGCGGATATGGGTATTCTGGCGATTACCCGTGTGGCGAAGGTATTGAGCCTCGTCAAATACGATAAGATCAATGGGCCTGTTGCCAATCAATGGCCTGATGCGATGGACATAGGCGCTGTTTAGATTCCGGGTCAATTCAGGACGCCAGACTGCTTCATCCCGCCCCCGCATTTTGACAAGTAACGATGTTTTCCTCTTCCTGCTGCCAGGCATTGCGATACCAATCTGCCGCAGGCAATGGCAGTATTGCTCTTGAATATCATTCCGGGTGTAGTTGCTGCGAAAACCTATGGGGCGGCTAAAGGATGAATAGCGAAGCAGGTGAAGCGGATGCTCATCGAGCAACAAGGCCTGAACGAAACTGTGTAACCGGTGGTGCAATAAGGGGCGAACAGGGGCTTCCACAAGACAATGTTCCGTGCGCAGATGGTAGGCGGTGGGTCTTACGCAATTGCGGACGAACAGATCCCACTCGGTAAGCCATTGCCGTTGAAGCGTTTCTCCGGGGCAGACGATGACAACACGGGAATCAGGCTTTTTCAGATACTGCAAGGCGATCACCGCCATTGCCTGTCGGGTTTTGCCCATGCCCACCTCATCGGCAAGATAAGCAAAGCCCTTTTCTTGAAGCAGATACCAAAGTGAGGCAACCCCTTCGCTCTGCAGTATGGCTTGGGCGCTGGCTTCGCTTACCGGCTTGTCACGGTCGCCATCGAAGGCAAACAGATTTCGTATCTGTTCGGGCCTCATTTGGCAGCAGTCTCCGGGTGTAGGGGGTGCTTGATCATTTCTTGTTGGAACCATTCAATGAAGGTGTCAGCGGTTTCCTGGATATCGGCTTTATCAGCAATGAAGCGCTGAAAACTTTCCGTATTGCACAGTTGTTCCATGACAATGGATTGGGTTGATGAAATGAGGGATTTCAGGCGTGATTGGAAATTGATATATTCCTCTGAGTGGTCGGAATAACATTCGGCGATAGAGCGAAGATCCCAGAGCAATACATAGTTACGGATAGCGATTTGGCTTTGCCCTGTCAGCCCTTTTTCGTGCTCTATTTCCAGTGCTGATAAAATGGAGTCCAGCCACTGATCACTGGAAAAAAGGTTTTTTTCAGTGGGCATATCTTCAGTCAATTTTCTCAGTTTATAGAGCGCCTGTAATGGTGTAAAAAGATCGAATGATGTATCCGGTAACTCGTCTTCACTGCTGGTTTCGTCGGCGTGACCTCGGGAGACGATTTCTTGCCATTCGCTTTTTCCATTACCGGTCGCATCCAACTGCAATATCTGTGTGATCAGGTTGTCCAGTTTAGGCCTCGGGTGATAACCCAGTTGATCTTCACGCGCGTTTCGTTGATCGACGAGGATCCGAAATATCATGTTGTCGTGACGACGCTTTAAGGTACATAGGCGGTGAGCTGTTTTTAGCTCAATCCTGATCTTTATTTCAGGCTCATCGATGGATAATAAGGTCGTATTTCCTGCGTATTCCAGTTCGTATCCCCCTTCGGGCAAGGTGTCGTCAAAAGGATGCAGGCAACAACAAAATTCTTTCGTATTCCAGTCGTAGTGGGCTTCGACAAGAAAAGGCAGGATTTCCGGTGGCGTTTCGTCCGTTTCACTTCCACCTTCGGCAAACTGCGGGTTTTTTAGTTCCTTCAGTTGAGAGAAGACAGACTGAGTTTTCCTATTGATGGTATAGCGCAACATGGCTTCGATGTTTTTGCGGCTTCCATCCAGGCCAAAGGCGGCGCTGGTGAAATTCGCTGAACCTATGTAGAGCCTGGTCTCGCCGTCTTTTCCCACTGCCTCTATCGCCTTGGCATGAGTGTAGCGTTCCGGTTCCTCACCGAATTGGGCAAAATGAATGTTCTCCTTCGCCAGGAAGGTGACATCGACATCTGGAAAAATGTAATGACCTTCCCTGTTGATGGATGGCACCAGGGTGGTCTTGTGGGCTTTTAGCTTTCCAATAAGCGTCTTCTGGTCCTCCAGGTCTGACCAGAACGGAGACACCACCGTCATTTCCTTGGTTTGCCCTGCGTCTTGCGCAAAGAGTGTTTCGGCCAAGCCCGGTGAGTCAGGGAGTTGGATGAACAGGTCGGTATCACCATTTTCTTTGTATTGCGGTAACAGCTGTTCAAGCTGATTGAGCAATTTTAATGGTGAGCCTTCACCGTCGGTTCGCTGGGTTTTTTCCGCGTATGCCCTGAGCCATCCTGTCAGGTCTATCAGTTCCTTTGCCTGCTTTGCCCCTACTTGGATCACTCCGACAATCTCACGGTTCCTCCCCCAGCCGGAAAGGGTGAGATTGCCGCTCGATACCAAAAGCCAGGCACCAGCTTGCCCATTCTTCAATGTTCCTGCGAGCAGGATCAATTTTGGATGAAAAAAACCGTTCTGTACGCCTACAGGAAGCATGCCATAGCGGAAGTCCCCCTTGGCTTCCGGTTGGGTGGAGGCATCATAGGCCACAAGAACTTGAGTGTTTTTCAATCGCTTGTTCAGATCAGCTTCAGTGTGTGGGTCATGGTCATCTTTGCTGAAACCCGCCAACAGAGGCAGAATGTTGAGTTCGAAAAAAACCGGTGAAAAGCTGAATGTGGTCAGCAAGGCCAATTCCGGCTTGTTGTCCTGAAAGTAGCCGAGCATTTGCATCAGGGCATCGCGGTAACAATGGCTCATACCTGCTCTCCAAACAGCTGATTGTAGATGCTGCCGGTTACTGGTGCATAAAAACCATAGTGCCAGGGTATTGGAGAGGCAAGCGCTTCGATCAGTTCATTTATGCCGCCTTCAATGGGAGAGACCACCACAATTTCCTGATTGTCGATTTGAATAAAAGGGGATTTCCCCCTCTCTTCAGTCACTTGCCGATGGTGTTGAATCAATTGTACGATCAAATCCGGCCATTGTTTGGCGCGGGCATGTTCCGCCAGCTTGAAGAAGGTGTTGAAGCGCTGATCGGGATACGCTAACTGGTTATCCCTCAATTTGAGAAATTGCGCTCCTGCATCTGGCAGTGCGGTTGAGGACAGCCGGTCAGCGGCGCGTTGAATTTTTTCACCATCCAATGCCAGTAACAGATCCAGCAACCGTTCCAGCAGACTGATAAAGGGCGCGCAATGAAACACCGCATCGATCTCCCTATGCAAGCTCCAAGTCTTGGTTTTTCTGGCCTTCTCTCTTATCGTTTCGAAACGGGCGTGGTTTTCATCATCAGAGGCCATTGCTGACCATTGGGCAAAACAGATTTGATCATCATTACCTAACAGCTGTTTTTTCAAGAGTGTACGGATTTTGTCGTTTTCGAAAACTGCGTCCCACAGTGGGGATAATGATTTGTAGTGGTCAGCTGGCTTGAGTTTGTTTTGGCCGACCATGGTCTTGTCAAGTGCTGAGGCGAGGGTCTTGATCGCCTGATCCTGCTCCTTGAAAATGGAATCCAATGTATTACACCAATCATCATTACTGATTCTGTAGGCCTTATCGAGCATCGGAGCCCGAACGCAGGTACCCCGGTAATATTGCCTTAAACCGTTGCAAAGGATGTTGGTTTCGTTAGTGGTGATCGTCAGTTCTTCGCCGTTGGCCGCCAGCACCCGTTTTCCATGACAAGGACTGTGGCTTTCTTGCTGAAACAGGTGATACTCCACCAAGCCTTCCATTAGACGCCAGAAACCAATTGGATTCTTGTCGCTCTGGCTGCTAAGCAACGGATTTTCCGCGAGCCGCGCTATGACCATGACGGCGATGATGCCCTCGATTTTCCATGCGCTGCCCGCGAGAAAGGGAACCAGACCGCGTCCAATCGTGCTCCAGATTGAGAAAAGCCCCAAAGGGTCTCGGGTAAACTGGGCTTTCAGGAGCTTATTGTCGGTGACGGTGAAGTATGGAAGATTTAACATCAATCGTTTATCGTTTCGAAGGCTTGGCTAGTTATCGGGGGATCTCAGTATATCAATGCCATTTTTTTGTTTGTCACTCGTCAAAGGGATGGCGACAATCCGTGTCGCGGTGATTCGTTGAGAAAATCTGGCATCATATGGTGATAATGTCTTACGTAGTGGCGGCCCACAAGACCGAAGATTCTGTGATGAAATTGATCCCAACGGCAAGCGCTGGCTTGCGCTTCCCCGCTGCCCCAATTGAATCACTATAGGCCATAAGCTGACACCAGTATTTGTTCATCTCTTCCGCAGAATCCATTTGCGTGGTCTTGTGGTCGAGAATCCAGTAACCGTCACGGGTTTCCACCAACAAATCAATGGTGCCATTTACAACCGCTCCTGTGGCATTGATATAGCTGATGGGCACTTCTTTGTGCATGTCTATCGCGCCCAGTTCTTGAGTAAGCCAGTTCTCGAACGCGGCGACTGTGTTTTGTAATTTCTGTTTTTCCTCATTGCTGAAGCTATAGCCCGTTGCCGCATCCAGCAGCTGGGTGCGGTCTTCAGTGGTCGTCAGTATCTCAAAACAACGGTGCAGTATGGTGCCGGTTTCCGCTGGAGGACGGTTTATCTGAATATCCAGTGGTTTGCCGTAGCGAGCCGTTTTGGTTTTCAAGCCCCTGGGCGGTTTGGTTTGAGGCAACATGGAGGGATTCAATGTGTCGGGCGATACCTGAACTTTTTTCCCTGACTTTTTGATGGCTGGGCGTCCTACAGCATTGGAGGCGGCTTGGCGGGTACGCTTGGCTGGCTTGGAGAAAACGGCCGGTTCGGTTTTCCCTGCTTCGATTTGTTTGCAGGGAAAGCTGCTTTTACCAATGAAGATTTTATCGTCTTCGAAGCCTGGATGGACGGTGTCGTGGAACAGGTTCCAATAGGTGTTTTTATCCCGGTCCTCTGCCCAGCCGTAACGCTCCAGAATCAGCATTTCCCGGCTGCGGGTAATGGCGACATACAGGAGCCGGCGCGCGTTTTGCTCAGCTTCATCGGTCAGGGTGCGCAGAAAAGCTTCGTTGGTTTCGTCCGCGTCGAATTTTGGCAGAAAATGCAGACGGGCCTTTTCGAGTATTTTGTCGAGGTCATCGAAATCCTGGTAATGGGTGCTGAGATCCGGCAG
>Ga0256832_1000367_pt1 | contig 28364 bp, 12 predicted proteins | sample 134614metaG_FD_190534 | JGI IMG/M metagenome (GOLD analysis project Ga0256832, IMG submission 190534) | Hydrothermal vent microbial communities from Lau Basin, Pacific Ocean - 134-614 | ecosystem: Environmental > Aquatic > Marine > Hydrothermal vents | place: Pacific Ocean: Lau Basin | collected...
CCACAACTAATCGTAGGCGCCATCTTATCAGCAAAAGTCACATTCTCAGCCCAGCAGCTATTGCCGGAAACTTTGTGAGTGACCATGATTTTCCAAGTACTTCCCACCATGCTACCATTGGCGATATCGCCTAGAGGTTGGTTTACATTATTCAAGATATTCACTTCATAATCGTCCCAACAGCCATAGTTGCCTGCCAAAACCATAGAAGGATGAATAAATGCTTCACAATCGTCATTCAAAGAAATCTGAAGGTCTTGTAAGCAATTAATCTGGCTTGGTGTCTCAATCACTTGAACCAAAACAGACGTGGACTCTACACAACCGGGATCTGTTGGATCATTTGACCCTGCAGCTCCTGCATCAAATGTATAAGTCACCGTATGATTACCTACGCCCAAAGCACCTGCATCAAAATCTGTAGCCGGTACACCGTCAATAGTAAAGGTACCTGTTCCGTCTGCGCCACCTGCACTTCCTTTTAATGGGAAAGCCGGAGAGTTCAAACAAAACTGCTGTACATTATCCAAATCTTCAATAACAGGATCCGGATAGTAACACTTATTGTGTGTACTCAATGTGATATTGTCTTGGTTTGTTACCGAAATGGTATAACCATAAGACGACACGTGCATACCTGTTAAAATATACTTATTAGCAGGTCCTTCAGGAATCACCGTACCCACTTGTAGTGGTTGACCGGTACTAGTCAATAATCCATTCACTGCAGAAATTGTCCATACCTGACCCGCCGGAGCCGTGATGGTAATTTCTTCGTCAAACATCTTATTGCCCACAGCGGAACAAGCACATGGATCAGTGATACTTACTGCATTATTACAATCAATCACTGTAAATTCAGCAGTCGCAGTCAAGTTATCATTCACACATCCATCAACTCCTGTAACAGAGACGATAGATAGGTTATAAACTTGGAATACCCCCGCATCAATTCCCGGTGTAACAGTAATTGGTGTACCACTCACATAGTCCGTTTCTGTAAACTCATTAAAGCCATCAGAATAAACTACGGTATATGGACCCACACCACCGGTAATATCAAAGGACAAATCATAAGACCCTCCTAAGCAAACGGAAGGTGTTGAGACAGTAATTGTCGCATCTTGTGGAGCCGGCTTCACAGTTAATACAACCGGTACCCGGTCACTCGCACATCCGGTAGAGTTACACTGTGCATAGAAAGTGTAATCGCCCGGCGTACTTAAATCAACAGGACCTTCTTCAGCAATCAGTCCGGTTGGATCTAATGTACTTTCTGTACCCACTTGGTCGCCACCCGCAGGTGCATTCCACCAAGTCACAGATGCTCCTGAGCCCGTACCATACGTGATGGTTGCAGTAACATCCATGAATAGATAATCAGAATAGTCATCTGCATCAATGGCATAAATGATCACCGAAGTAATCGGTGCGTATCCTGAGAAATCAAACGCTTCAAGATCTGCTTCACAGAGTGAAGTAGATACCGTATCATCATTAATAACTAAACCAAAAGTATAGTAATCGTCACACTCACTAGGGTCTCCATTCTGATCATAAGAATCATTGAAGTCCGTGATAGTGATATCTGTAATATCGCTGGAAGCACAAGACAAATCGAAAGTAATAGCCGTTGCTTCTCCATTAAATCCATCATCCCATCCATCGGTTTGACCTGTAAATTCACAAGTCGGTGCACTACCACAATCAGCCTGTAGGCCTTCGCCAACACCAACAACACCATTTTGACAAATCTCAAATGGTGTAACGGAAGGCCCAACTATTGGCTCAATAGTTACATCAGCAGTAGTGGTTACAGATTGACCACAGGCATCTGTAGCCGTAAAGGTAATTGTAGTTGGATTCGCCGGATCTAAGGCTGCAAAGTCATTTGTCCAAGTAATATCACTACAATCTTCAGCTACAGCTTGACCATTAGCATCTAACCATGCTGTGAAAGCAGGATCCGTTGCGCAAGCGACTGTAATATCTTGCGCATCCGTTGTGATGGTTGGATCGGTAGTATCCTTATAGATAAAGGTTACTGTTGCCGTATCTGCATTGCCACACTCATCGGTCGCAATCAAATCTATCGTTGCAGTTCCCACTACAGGGCAATCACCACCTTGCGTAAGGACTGCACTTGTGTAGTCCGGTGCAATTGTGATGTTCGCAGCATCTGTACAGTTATCGGTCGCACTTGGAGCAACTGTCGCTCCATAGTCGGCTACGATTTGTGCAATATAAACAGCTACGATCGGATCATTAACATCATTACCGGAAGCAACATAAGCGGCATAAGCATCTTTCGCTGCTTGGCTACATTCAATCTCAATGGTATCTTCCGCAAGGGTCAATTCCGGATCGGTAGTATCCTTATAGATAAAGGTTACTGTTGCCGTATCTGCATTGCCACATTCGTCGGTCGCAATCAAATCTATCGTTGCAGTTCCTACTACTGGGCAATCAACACCTTGTGAAAGGGTTGCACTGGTATAGTCGGGTGCAATCGTAATGTTCGCAGCATCTGTACAGTTATCGGTCGCACTTGGAGCAACTGTCGCTCCATAGTCGGTTACGATTTGTGCAATATAAGCAGCTACGATTGGATCATTAACATCATTACCGGAAGCAACGTAGGCTGCATAGGCATCTTTCGCTGCTTGGCTGCACTCGACCTCAATGGTATCTTCCGCAAAGGTCAATTCAGGAGCCGTTGTATCCTTATAAATAAAGGTCACCGTGGCCGTATCTGCATTGCCACATTCGTCGGTCGCAATCAAATCTATCGTTGCAGTTCCTACTACAGGACAATCGCCACCTTGAGTAAAGGCTGCACTTGTATAGTCCGGAGCAATCGTAATGTTCGCAGCATCTGTACAGTTATCGGTCGCACTTGGAGCAACTGTCGTTCCATAGTCGGTTACGATTTGTGCAATATAAGCAGCTACGATTGGATCATTAACATCATTACCGGAAGCAACATAAGCGGCATAAGCATCTTTCGCTGCTTGACTACATTCAATCTCAATGGTATCTTCCGCAAGGGTCAATTCAGGATTTGTAGTATCCTTATAAATAAAGGTCACTGTGGCTACATCAGTATTGCCACACTCATCGGTCGCAATCAAATCTATCGTTGCAGTACCTACTACAGGACAATCGCCACCTTGCGTAAGGACTGCACTTGTGTAGTCCGGTGCAATTGTGATATTGGCAGCATCTGAACAGTTATCGGTCGCACTTGGAGCAACTGTCGCTCCATAGTCGGCTACGATTTGTGCAATATAAGCAGCTACGATTGGATCATTAATATCGTTGCCGGAAGCAACGTAGGCTGCATAGGCATCTTTCGCTGCTTGGCTGCATTCAATCTCAATGGTATCTTCCGCAAGGGTCAATTCAGGATTTGTGTTGTCAATAATTGTAATAACCTGAGTGTATGGGGCACTTGCATTATTGCAAGCATCTGTAGCAACCCAAGTATTGGTATAAGTACCCGCATTCGGACAACTAGCATCTGCCACAAAACTACCTTCAGTTTTTACCATATCTAACGCACTACAAACATCTGTAGCCACAGGAGCTAACGCTTGTGCATCCGCTAAACCGGCAGCATCATCACAGCTCACTTCAGAATCTAAGTCTCCCGCAGGAGTCGCCCAAGTTGGAGCTTCCGTATCCGGTAGCACATTAAAGGTTACCGTTTCGTCTGTACCTGCGTTACATCCATCTGTGATAGACCAACGGTAAGTGACTGAATAACCTGCGCATACATCTACTACATAAGCATCTACACTTGGGGTCACTGTTGCTGTACCACAATTATCTGTTCCCGTAAGGGTTTCTTGGGCAGGCAAAGAATCACCACAACTAATATCAGCAATCGCCGCAGGACTTGCGTCAAACGTTGGCGCATCGGTATCTATTATTGTAATCACCTGTGTATATTCTTCACTTTCATTACCACATGCATCCGTTACCGTCCACGTATTGGTATAAGTACCGGCTTGTGGACAATCTGTACCGGGAACAAAATCACCGGATACTTTGACAGGAGCGTTTAGACTGCTACAACCATCTTGTGCAACAGGAGCTAGTCCTTGGGCTGCAGCAAGTGCAGCAGCATCGTCACAATCAACAATGACATCTAAATCACCAGCCGAAGTCGTCCAAGTCGGAGCATCCGCATCCGGCAATACATTGAAGGTTACAGTTTCGTCTGTACCCGCATTACATCCATCAGTGATAGACCAGCGGTAAGTGACTGAATAACCTGCACATGCATCAACTGTATAAGCATCTACACTTGGGGTGACTGTTGCGGTACCACAATTATCTGTTCCCGTAAGGGTCTCTTGGGCTGGCAAAGGATCACCACAACTAATATCAGCAATCGCTGCAGGACTTGCGTCAAACGTAGGCGCATCTGTATCAATTATCGTAATCACTTGTGTATATTCTACACTTTCATTGCCACAATCATCCGTTGCAATCCATGTATTTGTGTAAGTACCGGCTTGTGGACAATCTGTACCTGGCACAAAAGCACCGGCAGTTTTAGCAATCGTCACACTTCCACATGCATCAGTGGCAACAGGCTCTAGACCTTGGGCAGCCGCTAAGGCAGTAGGATCATCACACGCTACGATTACGTCCAATGCATTGTTTGCAGTTGTCCATGTCGGAGCAGTTTCATCTTTCAAGAAGATATTCTGCTTAACAGTAACAACATCCCCACAACCATCTGTAAAGCTAAAGGCTCTTAAATAATCCGGAACAAGTGGATCATTTGCACATAAATCAACATTGGCAACATCCCAGTATTCAATGGTTAAGTCACCGGTCGCCGTACAAACATCAGATACATCCAAGTCTTGTGCAGCTAAATCAGCATAAGTTAATGGCTGATGAACACCGCCTGTCACAGGAAGGCCATTGATTTCTCCGGTAGCCGAACACTCCGTAAGATATACATCTGCCATATAGTCTAAGTGTCCAAGTTCTGTACCTGTGCTCACTTGAGTAACAGTAGGAGGCGTATCATTTAATGTAATCACTTGCTTCACGGTCACCTCATTACACCCGTCTGAAGCCCTAAACGCTCTAGTAATCTGTCTTCCACCGGCATCACAAGGACTAGTGCCGGCAGTCTCTACATCCCAATACGTATATATTAGATTTGCAGAAGGTAAACATGCGTCAGTAAAGGTAATACCTTGGGCTGTCATTTCAGCCAAAGTCAATGGCATCTGTACCCCTGCCGTAAAGTCAAGACCGTTATAACCCGTTTCATTACCACAGCTCTCAATAGTCACCGGTGTAATAAATCCAAAGTTAGCTATTGTATCACCTGTTGCAGTTTCTATAGCAAGCGGTACAGAGTGATCTTCATAGGTAAAAGTCACAGTCTTTGTATCTGACAGTCCACATTCGTCTGTAGCTACAAGGTCGATGGTAACTGTAGCAATAACCGGACAAGCTCCACCGGGAGTAATCACCACACTGTTATAGTCCGGCTCAATACTTACTGAAGAACAATTGTCTGAAGCACTAGGATTAACATCTCCTCCGTAAGTAGTCACCACTGTATTAACATAAGCGGCTAATTCAGGATTGGTAGTAGGATCCGGATTTAGTGCATAAGCAGCAGCTGCGGCTTGTACAGCTTCATCACATTCTAGTGTAAATGCATCCATAGCTAAAGTTAAAGTAGGAGCTTGAGTATCCTTAACTTCAAATTTTACCGGAAGCGAAGCCGTAGAATTACCACAGTTATCTGTCGCAATAAATACAACCGTTGCTTCTCCTGTGGCTCCACATCCATCACTTAAAGTTGGGGTAGCAGGGTCTGTTGTCCAAGTAACACTTCCACAAGCATCTGTTGCTGTGGCACCACCATGTGTGTTTAGCCAATTATCAAAAGCATCTTGATTGCTTGTACCACCTGCACATTCTACAGTCATAGCTATAGGTTGAGTCAAGTCAGGAGCAGTGTTATCTGTAAAGGTCAAAGTCACATTTTGCGGATCCGATGCGTTGCCACAAGCATCTGTAGCAAAAACAGGAATCGTCACCACACCAATAATCGGACAATCCAGTCCGGTATGAACAATGACCAAGTTAGCTGTATCCGCAACAATTGTTGGATTTGCAGTACAATTATCAGTAGCAGAAGCACCGTAGTCCGCAGCATAAGTGGCCATCATAGAGGCAATGTATGCATCTCTATCGGCAGCAGATAATGTACCATTCAAAAGCTGAGAAGCGATAGCTGCATCTACCGTTGTACACTCATGATTCACATTGGTATTTGTAATTGTCAAAACCGGCTTTTCGGTATCCTTGATGTAGATATTTTGACGAGCAGTTACACTGTTACCGCACTTATCTGTTGCTTTAAAGGCTCTTTGAACTAGCTTACCATCAGCGGAACAAACATTATCGGCATTTACAACATCCCAATATACATAGTCTAAATTAGGATCACAAATATCCGTAAATACCAATCCGACAGGTAAATCAGCAGCAGTTATCGCTACTTCAAGTCCACCGGTAAAATCTAAACCTTCTACCGAAGTTGCATCATCACAGCCTACAACCGTTTTCGTCTCAAAAATCTCATTAGCAGCCAAATCCGTACCATTATAAGAAGCCACCGGAGCGGTATTATCTTGTAAGGTAACAGAAACCATACCTGGAGCTGATTCATTGCCACAAGCATCTACAGCCACTAAGTAAGCTTCTAGTCTCACTAAGTCAGGGCAGTTATCTAAAACTACAATGGCTGTATGGTCAATCTTCCAAGGCTGCGCCGCATCTCCACAGTTATCTGCACCAACAGTCGGAGCCAATCCCGGATGAGCAGCCATCAAAGTTTCAATGTAAGCTTGAGCGTCCGCCGGAGTCAAAGTCCCGGCTTGATAAGCCGCAGCTGTTTGAGCATCCAAAGGTGTACACTCTTGATTCTCATTGGTCACCGCGGGTAAAGTTAAGGTAGGTGCTTGTGTATCTTCGATGATAAAACTCGCCGGATCCGTAGAAACCGCATTGCCACATCCATCGGTCGCTGTAAAAATTACCTCTATTTGACCGGTTGCTCCACAATCATCACTCAAAGTTGGCGGATTGGGAGAATATGACCAAGTAAATGGCCCACAATCATGTGTGGCAGTGGCTCCACCATGGTTATTAAACCAAGCCGTTGAGTCCGCACTATTTCCGGCCCCATCACACTCCACAGTCATATCCGTAGGCTGTGCTGTAATAACAGGTGGTGTATAGTCCACAAAATTCAAGCGAACCGTTTGAGTTGCGGCAGAATTATTACAATCATCTGTTGCCTTGACATGAATATCCACATAGCCTAAGACATGATCCATACAAGTCGCATTTTGCACAGGAGCATCATAAGACGAAACGCTAAAAACGATATCAGCACTGTCTGTACATGCATCCGTTGCGCTAGGTGCAAAATCATCTTGGTGCATCGCCCCCATACTAGCTACATAAGCAGCTTCATCCGCAGGGGATAAAGTACCGGCCAAAAATTGAGCAGCTATCGCCGCATCCGCAGCAGTGCACTCATGATTAACTGTTGGATTACCTATAGTAAATGTAGGAGGGGTCAAATCTTGAATTGTAAACCTTGCACTTGTAGTGGTTGCATGCCCACAATCATCCGTTGCCGTAAAATCTACATCTACAAAACCCGTCTCACCACACAAATCACTCACGTTTGCCGGATTCGGGCTATATGTCCAAGTCAAATCATCATCACAGACATCCTCCATCGTAGCTCCGCCATGATTAGCCAACCATGCCTGTAAGGCAGCAGTGTTGCCAGTACCATCGCATTCTACAGTCATATTGGCAGCTGGATCTACTATGTTCGGTACCTGCGTATCCTCATAAAAGAAAGTAATGGTATGTGGGTCAGATTCGTTACCGCAATCATCCTTAGCATAAAGGTCAACAGTTACTTCCCCTACCTTGTTATTAGTACAACTAGGGTATTTAGTAACCGTAATATTGCGATATTCCACTGTTGCGGCCGAACAATTATCCGTAGCAGTTGGATTAACCTGTGGGCCATAGGTTGCAATTATACCGTTCATGTATGCAACAACAGCAGGATCTGTAGGATCATTGCCCGCAGCCACATAAGCTGCCAAAGCATCTTTAGCCGCTTGGTCACATTCCAAGGTAAACTCATCTTGTCCACTTATCGTCAAAGTTGGGTTCTCGTTATCTGTTACCTTAAAAGTAGCCGTTGTTTCCACAAAATTACCACATCGATCTTCGGCCTTAAAGGTCACCTCTACCAGGCCGGTTTCACCACACAAATCACTTAACTGAGCCGGAGATGGCGTGTACGTCCAATCTAAAACCGGATCACAAGCATCTGTGGCCGTAGCCCCGCCATGATTATCAAGCCAAGTTTGCAAATCGGCAGCATTCCCGGCACCATCACACTCAACTTCCATATCAGATGCTGCATTGGTTAATTCCGGGGCTGTATTATCTGTAAAGATTAAGGTGATATTTTCTGCTGTTGACTGGCCACATTCATCTGCGGCAGTAACTTGAATGACGACTCTAGCTATCTCCGGGCAATCGCCCACAGGACTAAGCGTATAACTCACATAAGCAGGAGTTAAAGTGACATCTGAACAATCATCAGAGAAGATGGGGCCAAAATCCGCATAATGCTGAGCCACCATAGCATCAATATAGGCTTGCGATGGTGTGCCCCCCCCTAAGATTATCGCAGCTTCTGCTGCATCAGCAGCTGTACACTCATGCGTTACCTCTGTATTGGTAAAACTCAAGCTTGGTGCCTGGGTATCCTCTACCGTAAAAGTTACCGGCGCAAAATCATAACTGTTGCCACAGGCATCCGTTGCCGTAAAAGTTACCGTTGCTGAGCCTGTAGCCCCACATTCGTCACTCAACTGTGCATCACTAGGAGAATAAGACCAAGTTATTTCAGAGCAATCTTTTACCCGTGCTCCTCCATGATTCGCCAGCCAAGCGTTAAATTGAGCAGCATTGGCAGCAGCACCACTACACTCCGCAGTCGTATCGTGCGCCGCAGTAGTCTCAACCGGTGCAGAAGTATCTGTATATGTAAATGTTACCGGAGCAGAAGATGAATTTCCACATTCGTCTGTAGCTACAATATTAACAGTTACTGTACCAATAACCGGACAAGTCCCCCCAGGATTGATAACGAAAGAATTCAAATCAGGCAAAAGGGTAAAGCTAGAGCAATCCGTTGCGGATGCATTCACAGTCCCACTATAGGCAGCAATGATACTGTTAATATATGCAGCCACTGTCGGATCCGTAGGATCATTGCCGGAAGCGACATAAGCCTCAGCTGCAGCCTTTGCGGCATCATCACACTCTATCGTAATAGCATCTACATCTAAGGAGATAACCGGTGCCGTGGTATCCTCTATCGTAAAGGTAGCCGTAGTCTGAGACTGCTTACCACAATCATCTGTAGCTATGAAAGTCACAGTGTAAACAACACCATTACCGCAAGTCGGTACGGTAGAATCAACTTGATAAGACCAAGTCACCGCACTACCACAAGCATCCGTAGCTTGCGCCCCGCCATGATTGTCTCTCCATGCCAAATACTCTGCATTGCTATTTGGCCCGCACTCTGTAGTCGAATCTTGTGCCGGTACGGTAATATCAGGAGCCGCATTGACATAATAGATATGATGATTCACTGTCGTGGAGTTACCACATTTATCCGTAGCCTTAAAAGCACGAGTCACATCCATCAAAGGCTCATGACAAGCCGCATAAACTGTCTTAATATCCCAATACTCATAAGAGACAATTCCATTGCCGCAGCCATCCGTAAATGTTAAGCCTTGAGCATTGACTTCAGCTTCTGTTAGGGGCGTGTGCACACCATTTGTAAAATCCAAGCCGTTGATTCCCGTAAGCGTATTTGGATCATCACAACCATATACCGTCACATTATCAAAAGGCGTACTAGCCACAGGGCCTGTTACATCCTTTACATAAATATTCTGCTTTACGACAATGGTATTACCGCTGGGATCAGTCCCCTTAAAAGCACGAATATAGTGTCGTCCCGCTGCATCGCACTCATCATCTTGTGCTGGGTCAACTGTTTCCCAGTATTCAATGGACAATTCACAATTGTCAATAAATACTACACCCTGTGCTGATAAATCAGCGGCAGTCATTGGTGTTGGTACACCATTCGTTGCGGCTAATCCACCCATCATGGCACAATCATCAGCATTAACATCATCCGGCAGAAATTGATAATTCCCTACAGGAGTGCCATCTGATAATTGAGCAATCGGATCTTGATCGTCCGCAACAGTTACTGTTGCATCACATGTTCCGGTCGTAGTTCCATCATCGGCCGTCACCGTCAGGGTAACAGTATTAGAGCCGACATTAGAACAATTGAAGTCTGATGTGGATAAGGACATCGAAGCTATTGCACAATCAGTAGCACTCGAACCATTATCTACATCAGCCGTCGTAATCGAGACGTTACCTGTAGCATCTAAAGCCACTGCAACATCTTGGCAAACCGCCGTGACTGTGCACTGGGCAAGACCTGAGCCAGCATAAAAGACCAGCCCAAACAATACCAGCAACCCACTCACGAAGCTCTGCTTCAAAGCTTTGTTGTAAATTTTGTTCATGTTTAAAAAATTTGTTGGTTTAATAGAGTTCGGTAATCCGAATTTCTACATTAAAATTAAGAAAATCTCTTTTGTATTCACACTGAGCTAATGGGTCAAAAAAAGACTTTAGCCAATGCAATAAACCAAAAACATGACATTGTTGAATGAGAAGACCAAATACATCCTAAACAAAGCGTGGAATCCTTTTAATCAACCCGCATACAACAATACCGAATACCACAAACCAAAACTTCTGGTAAGTAGCATCCTGCTTTTGGTGAATCGGTCAAAAGGGACTTTGATTATACATCATACTCCTATGGGAAAGAAGTACATGTACAAATATAGCTATATATCCTTCATTATAAAAGGATAAAAGCACAAGTGGTCGTTTTTTATCACAAGTGGTCAGTTTGACTAAAAATTCGGCTAAATTCCTTCCATCTACGCCTAGCTATCGGCAGTTTTTCATCATATCCCACCATCTTCAAAAACCTTCTCCCGTTACCGGAATCAACAACATCTTCGACAAAAGCAGGATTAACAATATACTTCCGGTGAATCTTGATAAAGCCTATATCATACAAGAGCTGTTCACTATGACTTATTGGATAATTACCGACCTCCTTTCTACCATCTTCCAACATAACATAAGTCATATTGCCATCTGCGATACACATCCGAATCTTACGTAAATCTACAGAGACAATGGTTTGACGAATACTCTTAAATTGAAAATACAACCCTTCTACTCGCGGATACTCTTTTTCTGCTACCGGCTTCATATTCCCCAAGTAACGCTGTTTGAGTACATCCATTGATTTCAATATCGCATCTTCTATTTCTTTTTGGCCGAAAGGCTTCAATATCATATCAGCGGCACCAAATTTTAGTGCCGAATATGCATCTGCCTTGTCTTTACCAACCAAAACAATTGGGATATCCAACCGGATGTGCTTCAGCTGATTCCAGTCAACCTGCGCATCTCCAACAAACAAGATATCCATGCTCCTCAGCTCCGCAGCAGAGGGATTCGTCAGGATAATAGGCACAACAAAGGCCATACTGTTTAGGTGGCGTATCACCTGCTTGGCATCCTCACACCATACTCCTATTTTTAGCTTATCACCAAATGAATACTTCATTAATATTATTTCTACAATAGCTTTAAAGGGATTGCTATTACTTTTTTAGGAGATCCGTGCCCGAAAACTCCTAATTAATGATTACTTTTCTACAACAATGTTTTCTGCAAAAACAACAGAACCGGTACTAACTACCAACTCATAAATGCCATTAGGCAAATTGGAAACATCCAGCTGATTTACATTTTTTGCTTCTAGAACGATACGGCCATAGTGATTCACTAGACGCACGACTCCTGTATCATCCGGATTAAAGTAAATCTTATTTTTTGCCGGATTGGGATACACAGAGAAGCCTCTTTTTTCCGCAAGGTGAACAGTGACCATATCTGAATAACCCACCTGACCATCATAATCTATCTGCTCCAAGCGATAATAATTCAAGCCTGTCCTAGCATTCTCATCAAGATAAGTATATCTGATTGCAGAAGATGTCTCTCCGGCTCCTTCTACAAAGGCAATATCTGTCCAGCTTCGACCATCACTAGAGCGCTGAATATTAAACCCTTTGTTATTGTACTCCGATGACGTGACCCAATCCAAATAGACTTGACCTTTCTCTTGACTTGCGTCAAAATTAGTTAAGATGATGGGTAGGGCTGCACAGGCGGCTTGAACCTTGGCTTTGGTCTCACAGTCTCCTGTATTTGCCCAAATAGCAGCAGAACCTCCTGCATCTAAAAAAGAACAAACACTGGCTACATGGCACATGGACAAAGCGGCGTTGCTACCAATAGTCAGATTGGTTATTCCACTTACATTATCAAGACCGGTTAGGCTTGTCAAAAGCGGATTATCTTGAGCCTGAATTTTCCCGGCAATGTGTGTCAAAGATGATAAAGCATTGACATTAGCTAAGTTATCGTTATACAGTATTAAAACATCAGTCCCTACAGACGTCAATCCTCCTAAGCCACTCAAAGAAGTAAATCCGGCAGCATCATTATTTCTAACCTGCAACATCCCGCCTACGGTTGAGATGTTATCCAATCCTGTGAGATTAGGTAAACTGGGATTATCCCGAATGTTCAAATCTCCATTAATCGTAGTCAAACTACTCAGCCCACTAATATCCGTAATCTGGTCACTAGTTCCCTGCTGCTGGATAATCAGGTTGCCATCAATAGTCGTACAGCTCGGATAGGTTGTGGCGAAGTTATTTACTTGAGTCTGGGTTTGTAAAGTAACAGCTCCGGGCGGACACTGTCCCAACACAATATTAGCAAAGAAAACAAACGTAAACACGAGGAAAAGGGTGCCCGCTAGGGCAAATCTTGGTTGGTTCATAACGGGGTATTTTAGTCTAGTGCCCCTACAGTAGCTACGCAGCACTCCATCCCTGCTGTCTTCCGACCGCAGCGACCAAGTGATATTCCAGTAACTCAACAGAAGTCTCTAAACTTAGGTTATTCAATATCTTTAACGGCTCCAACGAGCCCAATTATTTCATCTTCTAATACGAGGTGCGGGCAAGGTAGGGACAACATCCCTAAATTCCAAATTTACAGGCTGTTTTTTAACAAACGGGCAAAAAAAAACTATACTATTTAGAAATTCGCCAAGTCTATGTGCTTAGAGCCTGGCTACTTTAGGAAAAACCTAATCTTGATAAATAGAACAATACTCCACAATCCACTTTCGAAGAATGCCCATGACTACATCCTTTGTATGCGGGCAGCCTAATAAAAGCAAGCGATTTCTTCCAAAGATTTACGAGTCAGCTCCGGCACTTCAGCCCCCGCAGCCGGATAGCCAACCGGAATCACCAAAAACGGACGTTCATTTTCCGGTCTTTTTAGTATTTTTTGCAAAAAACGCATTGGACTTGGCGTATGGGTCAATGCCACCAATCCGGCTTGGTGAATAGCCGTCAATAAAATACCACAAGCTAAACCAATAGACTCATTGACATAATAATTTTTTGTATGTATGCCATCTTCCTTCACGTCATACAGCTTTTTGAACGGAATAATAAGCCAAGGCGCTTTTTCCAAAAATGGCTTATGCCAATCCGTATCAAACACTTCCAAGTCCTTTAGCCACGCATCAGACATCCGGCCGTGATAGTTTTCGTATTCTTCTTCCTCTGCAGCTTGCCGAATTGCTTTTTTGATTTCCGGACTCCCTACCACACAAAAAGTCCAAGGCTGTTTATGCGCCCCTGATGGAGAAGTGGAAGCCGTCAATATAATCTTTTCGATAACGTCTCTCGGTATCGGCCTTTCGGCAAAATGACGCAAAGAACGACGTCTATCCATTAACTCAAAATAGGCATCGACTCGCTCCTGCATGGCTTTTTCCGAAAAGGACAAGGGATGGTGGTAAGGCCGAAATGACTTCATACAGCTTTGTTTTACAGTTGAGTTCAACCTGGAAAGAATTCTATTCTAGCACCACCAAATTTTATTCTGTCTGGGAATTTTGTTCAATCGTTCAACTGAAAGCATTGACAATCAATTGGTTATGAGAATCAGTAGAACGATTGAACGCTTGAACAATTGAACAGAATGCTTCCAGAATAAAATTTGGCAATTCCCCCAACCATTTCAAAAACCCGACTTTTCGGAGCGGGCTCAACGCTTGAAAAAATGAACAGAATGCACTCAATCAAAATAATATTTGGCAACTTTCCCAACTCTTTCAAAAACTCGACTTCCCCGCATCAGCTCACAGTTTTAGTAGGCTATAAAATCCAACTGTGTCCCACACGGCTCTATTCTTTTCTGAGTTCCGAACCTTCTACTCCGGCTCCACTCCAATAATAATATTAAACTCTCCGTAATTATCGAAGAACTTCGTATTATCAATCTTAGGCTTATCAAATCCAACGCCATAATCAAATCCAATAGTCCCAAACATCGGCAAGAAAACGCGCAAGCCTAATCCGGCCGAACGCTTCAAATTAAACGGATTATAATCCGATGCATGATCCCATGCATTACCGGCTTCTAAGAAAGACAAAACATAAATAGTGGAGGACGGATTTAAAGATATCGGATATCTTAATTCCATCGAGTATTTATTAAAAATAGAAGAGCCATAGGCATTGGAAGGAAACGTGCTATTTCCACTAGGATATCCGCGCAAGGTGATAAACTCCCTACTTGTAATCTGGAAGGATTGTTGATCCAAAGCGCCGCCACCTAATTCAAATCTCTCAAATGGAGACTGTCCATGCTTCTTTGAATAGGAGCCGAGATAGCCCATTTTGGCTGCTGTTTTTAAGACGAACTTACTGCCTAAGCTGGTGTACCATTCCGCATTAAAACGAAATTTGATATACTCTGTGAATTTATACTTGTCTTCCAAGTTTCTAGGCTCTGCACCTCTAAACAAAGAATAGGGCGGCGTCGCCTTAACAATTAAAGAAAACTTAGAACCCTGCTCCGGAAACAAAGGATAACTAATCGTGGAGCGTGTAAAATTTTGAATAATGGCGAAGTTATTGAATCGACCCGTTGCCAAATTCTCTCCGTCCGGTGTTTGAAAATACCCTCTTGCATTCTTCAAATTCAAAACTTCCAAACTCAATGCCGTACTTGAAATAAAGTTATCATCAGGAAACTTCAAACGCTTACCCAAACTTATCGTATTATTTAAAGTCCGAAAATAAGATGTATTAGAATAATCCAAACCAAAGTGCGAATAGGAGCTGGCAATAGACAACGAAGTTGGTCGCTTACCCCCCAGCCAAGGCTCTGTAAATGAAGCACTTATACTTTTCCGGAAGGAGCCTTGCATTTGTCCACGCAAGCTCAGCACCTGCCCATCCCCTTGCGGATAAGGCTTCCAGGCTGATTTTTTCAAAACATCTGCTATCGCAAAATTACTAAACTTCACACCCAAGGTACCTATCAATCCCGGTCGAATATAAGTCGATCCATACTGACGCCCCGGCTGCCATCCGGCGGACAATTCCAACTGATCCGATGGCTTCTCATCCAAATCATAAATAATATCAACCGTCCCGCGCTGCGGATTCGTTGGGGTCTGAATACCAAATTTTTCCGGATTAAAATAGCCCAACGCCATCAATTCTCTTTGCGACCGAATAATGGCTGCCCTAGAGAATTTTTGCCCCGGCTTTGTCCTTAACTCTCGACGAATCACATGTTCATGAGTCCGGTCATTTCCATTAATCACTACCCGATCCACGGTAAATTGCGGTCCTTCAAAAATACGCAATACCAAGTCAATAGAATCATTATCAATTGCTGTTTCTACAGGATCAATACGAAAGGCTAAATAGCCCTTATCTAAATATAACGAGCTAATATCTCGGCCATCCTGGCTAAAACGCAATCGGGTTTCCAATAATTCAGAATTATAAATATCCCCTTTCTTTATCCCTAATATAGAAGCTAATCGCTCTGTCTTATAAAGTGTATTCCCTTTCCAAACTATGTTTCTAAAATGATACTGACTTCCCTCTTTAATATTAATATTAATGACCAGACGGCCTTTGTCATTTCTATAGACGGTATCCTTCAAAATGGCCGCATCACGATAGCCCAATTTATTATAATACTTGATGATGTTTTTTTTATCATTAGCATATTCATCCTTCAAGAATTTGGAGCCGGCAAAGATTCTTCTTCTTTCTTTGGTCTCTTTCATTTTTTTACGCAGCTTTCTGGACTTGACGTGGTCGTTGCCGGTAAAGTTAATCCTGGCGATTTTTACTTTATGTCCTCGCTTGGCTTCTATGATTAATTTTACCGAATTCAGCCTAGCGGTATCCGGTATTTCAGTAACCTTCACTTGGGCATCCAAAAAACCTTTACCCACATAATAATTTAAGACTTCATGTCGGATAGCGTCCTTGACTTGGGTCGTCACAATTGTACCTTTACGGACTGCATTATTGACAATTTCATTGATGTCATCATGCTGTGTTTTTTTTATTTTGCGCAAGATATGCCCTGAGAGTCTCGGCATTTCTTGTACCTGAATCTCCAAAAAGGCTATATCCCCAATAATCTTATAAATCGATATCTGCACGTCCGTAAACAATTTCAATTTCCAGAGTGCTTTAATGGCTTTTTCAGTTTCAATACCCGGAATTTTCACCTTGTCACCCACACGCAGCCCCGAGATGGCCACAATCGCATTGGGGTCGCTAAATTTTGCCCCTTTTACCTTGACTCCACCGATTTCGTATTCTGCCGGCTCCACAAAGTTTAACTTCACAGGAGGCACGGTATCCATCTGAGCAATCGAAAAAATAGGCCTTACGGCCAAAAGCAAAACAATCAAAATTAAATTCTTCATAGTTCTTATTCCGTCCTTTAATTAAATGGTTGGTTAATTTTCCAATTCCAATAGCCATACGCAATGGACAAATGCGCACTGACACACCTTAGTATAGCGCAAAATTGGTGATTTAATTGGGTCTTTTCGTGTTTTTTAACAAAAAATCCCAAAAATAGATGAATATCCGCACGCTTAGCCTGCCCCAAGGCGTTATTCATCCAATTGTTCGCTGGTTTTACCAAACCGGCGTTCCCGATTTTGGTAGGTATAAATAGCTTCATGAAGGTCTTTTTCCATAAAATCCGGCCAATATAACGGAGTAAAATAGAATTCAGCGTAAGCCAATTGCCAAAGCAGATAATTACTCAATCGAGTCTCGCCACTCGTTCGGATTAATAGTTCAGGATCCGGCATATCGTAAGTCGTCAATGCAGATGCAAACATCTCATTATCAATATCTTGCGGTTCAATCAAGCCATCTTTTACCTTTTGCGCAAGCGACTTAGCCGCTTCGGCAATCTCCCATCGACCACTATAATTTAGTGCAAGCGTCAACCGCATCCGGTTATTCTTGGCAGTTTCCAAGATGGCATTTTCCATGGCTTTACGACTCCGATCGGGCAATCTGGACAAGTCTCCAATGGTTTGGAGCTGAATGTTATTCTTATTTAGGATTTTGACTTCCTTATTGAGAGTTTCGACTAAGAGTCGCATCAATGCATTCACTTCAAAAGCGGGACGATTCCAATTTTCGGTAGAAAAAGCGTACAAAGTTAAGTATTTTACGCCTAATTTAGCGCAAGCTTCAGTAATCCGCCGTACCGTTTTCACGCCGGCACGATGCCCCATCACACGGGGTTGCCCCTTTCTTTTTGCCCAACGGCCATTGCCATCCATGATGATAGCAATATGCTCCGGCAGCTTATCCTTATCTATTAATTGCTCAAAATCCATAATCTTCGTCACCTGACTTTAATAAAAAAGGTAACTGAGTCGTTACAAAAACATACAGGCGAATGCTTGCGCAAATTTACATCTTTTTTTTGTCATGAACTCCTAGATTGGGTTGGAATCTGCACACCTAATTGTTTTAGCACCCTTCCCTAGCGCTTGCCAGAGGAAAGCATCCGACTAAAAAGGCACTCTACAAACCATGATATCCCACAATCTTCAACCCATAGCCTTCAAGTGCCACCCAATTCCGTTCGTGACTGGAAATCAAGACAATATCCCGAACCTTCATAGAGCGTAAGATCTGAGCACCAACCCCAAAATCCTTTTTATCCATTTTGGGTTTGATATCTTTGCCACCATTGGCCATTCTGTCTAACCACTCTTCAATCGGACTTCCTTTGTCACCGTGTCTCATGTAGAGCATTAGGCCTTTTCCTGCTTGCGCAATGGTTTCCATGGCTGTAAAAAAGCGTTTATTTCGACGATCAAACAGAGAAGTCAATAATTCATCCGGTCTCGGGGCAGAATGGACACGTACCATCACCGGTTCATCTTCCTTCCAATCCCCTACTTTGATGGCAAAATGCACATCATCCGTTGTTAATTGCTTAAAAGAAGTGATTTCAAGCGGCCCGAAAGGGCTTTTCACATTCCAAGTTTGGCTGGGTTCGACTAATCTTTCATGATCCATCCGATAGGCAACCAAATCCTTGATACTGATAATTTTTAAATCAAATTTTTGAGCAATTTTTACTAATTGCGGAAGTCGCGCCATAGAGCCATCTTCATTGAGAATCTCAATCAATACACCCACCGGCTTCAAACCGGCTAATTTGGCCAAATCAATAGCCGCTTCGGTATGCCCTGGTCTCCTTAATACGCCCCCCGCTTTTGCCCGCAAGGGAAAAATATGTCCGGGACGCGCAAAATCACTCGCTCCATACTTATCATCGCTCAACGCTTTTACGCAAGTCGCCCGGTCATAAGCAGAAATACCGGTCGTACAGCCATCCCCTATCAAATCAATGGACACCGTAAAAGCGGTCTCATGTAGCGCCGTATTTTTGTTGACCATCAAAGGCAAATCCAAAGCATCCGCCTTCGCTTCTTCAATCGGTGTACAAATCAATCCCCGCCCATGCTTGGACATAAAATTAATGGTCTCCGGAGTAATCAACTCCGCAGCGGCAATAAAATCCCCTTCATTCTCCCGATCTTCATCATCCACCACGATAATCAGCTTTCCTGCCTTAATATCCGCTACAGCTTCTTCGATGGTATTCAGTTGTATATTTTGGTCGGGCATTTTTGTCTCTTTGTTTTGAAGCATGTCTATTTTTTTTTGCGAAAGCTGATTATTACAGCCCCCAAGGTACGCAAAACACCGTAAAGCCCAGGAATGTTGAACGACAATTGTATTTTAACCGACGGATGAACTTAATGGCTCTAGAATTTTAGTTCCACGCCATAGCTAACAGCAAAACGAGTGCGAGTAGATGTCATGCTACCGCCTACGTTAGCTTCCAACCTAAACTTGGCAAGACCACTAGGCGACAAACATGCTCACCCAAAATGACATTAGTCACCAAAACCATCAATACCCACTATTTTTACCGCACCAATCTTTAGGAAATATGTAATTTTTTCTATTATGTAACCCATATCACACCACCACCTTTCTGAACCATCTAGCTTTGGGGTCTCTTATTTCTAACCAATCTTAGCAACAAGTTTCCTTTTTTATTCGTAACCAATACACTTTTTATTGGCTATGACTACACCGCAAACCTACTGTATTTACAGTAAAAATTGAATAGAATGACTAATTCCGGACATGACAAATTTTTTGTGCTCTTCTTGGCGCTTTTGAGTTCAAGTTTCCTTTTTGGGCAAAAAATAGACACCTTAAAAAGAGTGGAAATACTCAATCAACAACAGCATTACAAAGAATCTCTAAAACTTTTGGATGATTATCGTCATCACCACAAAAATGAGCTTTACGGAGATTGGCTACATGCCCACACCATTGCACTGACCGGACAATTTGCGAAAGCACAGCAAGAATACTATGCTCTTGAAAACAGACATCCCTATAATTACGACATCAAATTAGATCGAATCAACAAAGTTGTAGAACACGGAAATATCAATAAAGCCATCCAACAACTCAAAAAGATTGAACTTCAATTACCTAAAGATTATAACTTCGTAGCCCATAAATTAATGGCTCAACTCTTTTACTGGAAAGGAGACTATGACAATGCTTATGACGAAATCCAAAAAGCATTGTATCTATATTTTGATGAAAAATCGGCTCTCCAACTCAAAGAAAAAATTGTCCGCGCTCGTAGTAATTGGGCAAATATCCGTCTAGGCTTCTTTAACGATGACCAGCCCCTAAACATCATTGCTCCGGATATCGAAGCCGGTTTTTACATCAATTCTATGACGACGGTTGGAGCCGAGCTGTCCTACCCTATTTACTCTTTTTCCGATAATACCTACTCAACGCCTTGGCTAACGGCCTTTTCCAAATTTAATTTTATTGAGCCGAAGATTGGGGTAAAACTAGGTATCGGCGTAATTGGTTACCAATCCAAGGACAAGGCGTTGACCGGACTCCTTCATGTCAAAAAACAATTCTCTAAGTATTGGAGCGCAAGCGCAGGCGCAGAATTGGCTCCTTACTTAGCCACGACTTTTGCCATTCCCGAGAAGTTGATGCAAACCAAATACAACCTAGGCGTTGACTATAACAACCCCAAAGGTTTTATCGGCAAGGCTTCTTACAGCATTAATCAATTCCCGACTTTGGATAATTCCTATTACACCGCAAGCGGATGGGTCGTATCTCCGCCTTTGAGCTTAGCCGGTTTTGAGTTGAGAGCGGGATATGGAATCAATTACAGCGATGCGAAAAAAAATAATTTTACGGCCATCGAAAGTTTGGACACCATTGTGGCTAATTGGGATTCCACCTACAATATTGAAGGCACTTACAATCCCTTCTTTTCGCCAAGCAACCAATTGATACACTCCGCTGTAGGTATGATAAAATATACCATCAATCCGGATTTGAATATAGGTGTGGACATCAATTACGGCTTTAGTGCAAAAACAGATACGCCCTATCTATTCTTGGATAAAAAAGATAATGGAGAGACAACCATCGGACGAAAATACCACAAATCCAACTATAACCCATTGGATATCAACACTTTCGTCAACTACAATATCTCTGATGCCTTCCAACTCAAAGCCTTTTACAAATTCCAGAGAACATCGTATTACGAGAGTAATTATGTAGGAATTGCCAGCCATTTTACATTTTAAAGATGAAGCGCACCGATTCCAAAAACATGTGGCAATTTCGCCAAGCTAGAGATGTGAAGCTCTATGACAAGTTTATCTTGTTGGTGCTTTCGTCTGCGGGTTTGTTTAGTATTATTAATTTGATGGAATGGTGGTTTCAGAAAAAGCACATTGTCAACTTCCCACTTTTTGTCATTCTTAGCACGTTCTTTTGGTATGGTATTTTTCGGATTATTTTAATTTGGATCAATTACCTTGGCATCAAAAAGCCACTGACTGTTCCCAAGCCCAAGGAAGGTTTAAGCGTAGCCATTTTCACGACAAGTGCACCGGGTGAGCCGGTCTCCATGTACGAAAAGACCTTGGCCGCCTTGCGGAATGTGACCTATCCACACACCACTTATCTGTTGGATAGCACTCAGGATGACGCCTTTAGAGCCGTTGCCGAAAAATATGGTGCGGTTTACTTGGACTTAGCCAACTTACCGGGAGCAAAAGCAGGCAAGGTCAACAAGGCACTGTCCATGACCACAGAAGAATTTATATTAATTTTAGATCCGGATCACATTGCTTTCCCAAATTTTTTGGATCAAACACTCGGCTTTTTCGAAGACGAAAAAGTAGGCTTTGTCCAAGTATCTCAAGGATATTACAACCAATATCGCTCCTTCACAGCAGCCGGGGCAGCCGAACAAACCTACTCTTTTTATGGCCCTACGCAGATGGGGTTACATGGATTTGGCGCGCCGGTGGCCATCGGAGCCAATTGTACTTTTCGCCGCAAGGCCTTTGAAAGTATCGGCGGTCATGCAGAAGCATTGGCAGAAGATTTGGTCACTTCCATGCGTATTCATGCAGCCGGTTGGAAGTCGGTCTATAATCCGGTCATTGTCAATCGCGGTTTAGTACCCGAAGATTTTGGGTCTTTTGCCAAGCAACAACTGAAGTGGGCACGGGGAGTATTTGAAGTATTATTTGTGGACTACCCACAGTTGTTTCGCAAATTTACCTTTTGGCAAAAATTCTCTTATGGTGCTATTTCATTTTACTATTTTACGGGATTGATGACCTTGTTTTTTATCATGATACCGCCATTATATTTTATGACCGGGATTATTCCGGCGAATATGAACTTTGCAGAATTTTTAATAAAAGGTACACCGATAGCCGTCATTGCCCTAGCCATTTATCTCTATGTCCAAAAATTCATGGTACATCCGGAAACGGAAAGGGGATTCCATTGGCGCGGAATGATACTTAAATATTCGCTTTGGCCCATTTACTTTTTAGCCTTTGTGCTCTCTATTCTAAACCACAAGATACCTTACATCCCAACAGCCAAGAAGGCCGTAATAGGCAGCCTAACGCCTTTTGCCCGGCCTTTAATCTGGTACAATATATTTTTCATCATTTCTGTCATTTTGGTTTTCTTCAATCGAAAATACTATGTGCCGGAGAGTGAATTATTATTTACATCTTCCAGAACTTGGGGGATGATTGGGTTTTCCATATTAGCTTTCATCCAATCGACCGGCGGCATATTGGCGGCGATGGAAGCCATGCGACTCAAGGAAGAAATCCCTTGGGATCACATAGATGTCAACAATATTTCAACTAAAATAATTAAAAAATGAAGACACTTATTCTTGCAGGTGGCTTTGGAACTCGACTTAGCGAGGAGACCAGCCTAAAGCCCAAGCCAATGGTCACGATTGGTGGAAAACCTATTCTTTGGCACATCATGAAGCTATATTGCAATTATGGCTATGATGACTTTGTCATCTTACTGGGCTACAAAGGGCATGTCATTAAGGAGTATTTTATCAATTATTTTTATCACCAAAGTGATATTAAAATTGACATTGCTAAGAACGAAGTTCAAATCCTAAACAACAAATCAGAGCCTTGGAAAATCACCTTACTAGACACCGGCTTGCATACCATGACGGGGGGACGGGTACTACGCGCCAAAGATGTGGTAGGAGACGAAACCTTCATGCTCACCTATGGAGATGGTGTCGGAAACGTTGATATTGAGTCACTTGTAAAATTTCACAGGAGTCACGGCAAGGCCTTAACCATGACTACGGTTCAACCTGAAGGTCGATTTGGCGGTGTGGCTTTTGATGGAGACTCCGAAAGAGTAGAAGCTTTTTTGGAAAAACCCAAAGGCGATGGAGGATGGATTAATGCCGGTTTCTTTGTGGCTGAGCCTAAAGTATTTGACTATATCTTGGAAGGGGATAAAACTATTTTTGAGCGTGCTCCACTAGAAAACCTAGCGAAGGATGGCGAACTTTTTGCTTTCAAACATCATGGATTCTGGAAACCCATGGACACACTCCGGGATAATGTAAAATTAAATGAAATGTGGAACGAAAATAGAGCTTTATGGAAAACTTGGTAAAATTTGAAACACTCTTTGGTGGTATCTATAAGGGGCGAAAAGTCCTTGTCACCGGACACACCGGCTTCAAAGGCTCTTGGATGGTCAAGTGGTTGGAGATGATGGGTGCTGATGTTTTTGGCTACTCCTTGGCTCCGGCAACTCAGCCCAGCCATATTGATTTGATTGATGTCCAAATGGGCGACACCAAAGCCGATCTTAGAGATGCAGATACACTCAAAGCCTATATTCAAAAAGTACAACCGGAAATTGTTTTTCACCTAGCTGCCCAGGCCTTAGTTAGACCTTCTTATGCCGATCCTGTGGAGACCTTTTCTACAAATATCATGGGCACGCTGAATGTCTATGAAGCTTGTCGAGCGACGGATTCTGTTCGTGCCATCGTCAACGTCACCAGTGATAAATGTTATGAAAACAAAGAATGGATTTGGGGCTATCGTGAAAATGACCGCATGGGTGGATACGATCCTTACAGCGCATCCAAAGGCATGTCGGAATTATTGACATCATCCTACCGAAATTCTTTTTTTAATATTGCCGACTATGGCGACAAACATCACGTCCTACTAGCCAGTGGCAGAGCCGGCAATGTCATTGGGGGCGGAGACTGGGCGACTGACCGCTTAGTGCCGGACATGATGAAAGCCGCTAACCAAGGCACGTCTGTTTTAATTCGTAACCCAAAAGCCACACGCCCTTGGCAACATGTCTTGGAGCCGGTCGGTGGTTATTTGACTTTAGGTTGGAAGCTATTGGAAGGCAAAAAGGAATATGCAGACGGCTGGAATTTTGGGCCGGAGATGGGCAGTAATCTGTCTGTTGGGGAGATTGCGCTCCTTTCGGAAAAAATTTGGGATGCCGTTGTTCCTGAATTTAGCAAAAATAAATCGGAGCATCACGAAGCCAATTTATTGATGCTGGATTGTTCCAAAGCCAATAAAATCATGAAATGGAAACCGGTTTGGGCCATTAACAAAACATTACAAAAAACCATTGGTTGGTACAAAGACTTTTATCAAAATGGCCACATCAACACAGAAAAGGATATTTCTGATTATGTCAACGCCGCCAACAAATTGGAGATTGAATGGGCTCAATAATATTAAAAAATAAAAGAATTTTAGTAACCGGCGGAAATGGTTACTTAGGTCGTCATTTGGTCGAAAGACTAAAAGGGGAACAGGCGGATGTCTATATTATAGATAAATTTGGAGAAGCTTCCGCAAAAAGCTTTATTTTAGACATCACCGACTTAAAGGTAGTCAAAGAAGCCATTACTAAAATTCAACCTTGTATCATTTTTCATCTAGCGGCTTCCCTGAATCGGGAACGCAGCTTTGACCGGTTTGAAGAAACCAATCAAGTGAACTTTACCGGTACACGAAACTTGCTCTTCGCACTACAAAACACTGAATATCAACACTTTATATTCACAAGCACTAGTGAAGTTTATGGAAGCAACGTAACGCCATTTGTGGAAACACAAGTGCCGGACGCTGCTTCCCCATACTCATTGACAAAAGTTTTTGCCGAAAATTTTATCAATACATTTAGCAAAACTTACGACAAAGGATTTACCATATTGCGGCTTTTTAATTTTTTCGGAAGAAATATGTCTCCTAAATTTTTCATCCCGCAGATGATTAATACCTTGAGAAAACATGAAAAATTTGAGATGACCGAAGGCGAACAAAAAAGGGATTTTTTGTACTTAGATGATGTCATTTCGGCTATGATTTTTGCCGCAAGGCAGCCGGCCACCAATGAGATTTATAATGTGTGTAGCGGCGAAGCGGTTTCCTTAAAGGAATTAGTATTAGAAATAAAAGAGAAATTGAATAGCCAATCCGAAATTATTTTTGGCGCACTCCCCTACCGTGAGAATGAAGTCTGGAACATGGTTGGAGACCCAACCAAGATAAGAGAAAAATTGAATTTCACACCCCGATACAATTTGGCCAAAGGCATTGAGCAAATGCTAAAGTAGTCACCAAAAAGACCCTATCATGCAATTAAAACCTACATACCGGATTTTTTTCATTCTTGGTGCTTTTGCGCTTGGGCTGCTTATTGTCTATATCCTTTCTATTGCCGGTGCCAAATCAAAAGGCCCTCTTCAAAATGCCCTAAATCAAGCCGAACAAAATGTGCTAAACATCGAAAATTCGTTAATCCTAGAAAAAAGAGAAAACAAAAGAAAAGAAATTTTAGCCGGCTATGACTCTATCCGAAGCCATATAGACCTACTCAAAAATCCAAGGGAAATTTTGTTTGGAGCATCGGACAACAGCAAAGCTGAATCCTTTGAAAACATCATTGACCTAGAAGATTCCTTAGGCACAGCCTTCCCTATTCTTTCCATTTATTGTGCCTGGGGTAGCAAGCCGAGTGAGCAGTTTCCGGAGTTGGCCGCCAAGACTATTATCAATTTAGGCTCTACCCCGTTCATCACTTGGGAGCCTTGGCTCAATGATTTTGATGAAAGCGAATTCCCGGGCATTCCGGCTCCCGACAAAAGGGGGAAGGGCAGCCTAAAAGAAATAGCCAAAGGTACGTATGACCAATATATCAAAAAATGGGGGCAAGGTGTAAAAAGCTTGGACAAGCCTATTTTCTTGCGTTTTGGTCACGAGATGAACGACCCTTACCGCTATCCTTGGGGACCGCAAAACAACAAGCCCAAAGATTATGTCAATGCTTGGAAGCACATCCGCTCCATCTTTGATTCGCTTCATATTAATAATGTTATATGGGTTTGGGCTCCCCACCCTGCCTATGGATATTTTGATGCTTTTTACCCCGGCGATGACTATGTGGATTATGTTGGGATTGGTATTTTGAATTTTGGCACGGCTGCGACGTGGAGTAAGTGGTGGACATTTGACGAGTTATTTGGCGTGAATTATGAAAAATTCAGCTCTTACAAAAAGCCGATTATGATCACCGAATTTGGCTCATTAGTGGTTGGAGGTAACCGCGGTCATTGGTTTGCGGACGCATTGAGCCAAATCCCCGGAAAATACCCCCAACTAAAATCCATTGTATTCTTCCACCAACCTGCGGACAAAACGATTACCAGCAAGGTGGTGAGTTGGTACTTTATCAATGACCCCGAGACCTTGGATTCCATTAAAGTGCAGATTGATTTGTGGCCGGACTCTTTAAAGGTTTTGAAGTAAACAACAACTGCACAAATAACTGATTATCAACTATTTGTGCAAACATAATAACCAAACTTACACGCTACAAAAGTAAGATGAATTAAAATTCGACCGGCTTTTGCGAGCACACAAACACATCATCATGAAATATTCATTGGCAATATTCATAAGGGAATCCATGTCCGGCCTATACGCCAAAAGGTTTATCCACCTTCTTGTTTTTCTTAGCTTTGCAACCATTGGACTCGCGCAATGCCCCGCCGATGGTGATATTACTTTTTCGTCACAAGCAGATATTGATGCCTTTGGCAATAACTATCCTAGCTGCACCACGATCACAGGAAATGTAACCATCCAAGAAAATACAAGTGGAGATATCACCAATTTTAATGGACTCAGCAACATCCAGACCATTAACGGAAGTTTTTATATTGCCAATAATAGTGCCATCTCCAACATGTCCGGGCTGGGCAATCTCCAAACGGTCACTAGTGATTTTTATATTTTTGAAAATAATAACTTAATCAACTTGTCCGGATTAGGTTCTCTCAGCTCTATTCAAGGGGACTATTTCTACATTGGCCATAATAACAATATGACCAACCTTCAAGGGCTGAACAGCCTAACCAATGTTGAAGCCAACAATCTTTATGTCGGTCATAATGACAACCTGCAAAACCTTTCGGGAATAGATAATTTATCTTCTGTGACCGGTGCGCTGACCATTGAGTACAATCCCGAACTAGACGATTTGTCCGGCTTGAGTAATCTTCAAACTATTGGAGACAATTTATTGATTGGTGATAATTATTATTTAGCTAGCATTTCACAGTTAAGCAACCTAACCGGAGTCGGTGGATACTTATGGCTCGGCCCCAACCAAAACTTAGCTTCGTTTAGCGGCTTAGAGAATCTTAATTCCATTGGAAAAGGCATTTGGATTGGGCGTAACAATTCCTTGACTGACATGTCTGCGTTAAGTGGAATTTCTTCTTTAGGAGACTATCTCATGGTTGACGAGAACAACAGTCTAACCAATCTAAACGGCTTACAAAATATCTCCAATCTTTCCGGACTATTATGGATTGGAAACAACAACTCCCTGACAAATATCTCATTAACCGGACTTACTTCCGTCGATGGCGACTTACTTATTAGTGATAATAACAGCTTGGAGAATCTGGATGGCTTAAGTAATTTAGCATCCATTAATGGGTATCTTCACCTTACGGGAAATTATGCTTTAAATAATATTGAAGGCATCGCCCAAATAGACCCGACGACTATTAATAATATTTCCATTTTTGACAATGACAACTTATCTGCTTGTTCTGTCAATAGTGTTTGCAACTATCTTGAGCTAGCCAACCCCGACACGGATATTCATGATAATTTAACTAATTGTAATAGTGATAGTGAAATTTCTACTCTGTGTCATTGCAAT
>Ga0256832_1000368_pt1 | contig 28362 bp, 22 predicted proteins | sample 134614metaG_FD_190534 | JGI IMG/M metagenome (GOLD analysis project Ga0256832, IMG submission 190534) | Hydrothermal vent microbial communities from Lau Basin, Pacific Ocean - 134-614 | ecosystem: Environmental > Aquatic > Marine > Hydrothermal vents | place: Pacific Ocean: Lau Basin | collected...
GGGGTCAAATTTGCCACCCGGTAACCCGGTTACTTCCGGAACTTAAAGCAAATTTGGGGGTGGAAAAAAACTAAATAAAAACTAGGAGCCTAAGTTTATATGTTTTTCCGGAAACTTGCGCCAATTACAAATTATCGAAAAGTGTCTAATGGGGACAAACTCCGACTGCGCCCATTTTTTATTCCCGGTCTAAGATATTTATTATTTTTATATTCTAATTTTTTTCTTTCGTTTGCCCTGTTCCAAATTCATTTGGAACCCTTATGCAAACGTAAAAAAAGTGGCAATACCCAATGGGTGTTGTCACTTTTTTATTTGTCAGGAAGTACTGATAAATCTCGACTTTCATGGAATCCTTCCGGAAAATGTTAAAAAAATCATAAAAATAGGCTTTGTTGATGTGATATAGAGCGGGATTGCTTATTTTTAGGGAGAAAAATATATCACAATGCAAATCTAAAAATGAAAAAATCATGAAAAAAATAATGCAATTACTCTTCATCGGATTGCTAGGCTTTTCGATGGTGGGGTGTCATGGGTGTAAAGAGCCTGTTATGCCTAATCCTTGTGAAGGGGTGGAAGAAGTGACGGCGGATTTTAAGATGGAGTATTCTATGGGATATGGTGAAGATGAGCAGTGGTATGAAGCGGACACGATACTAGAAGTTATGACGGTTCGGTTTTCTGCAATCGGAAATTATGATTCGATTAAATGGAAAGTAGGTTTAGATCCACGAGTTTTTACTAAGAAAGAATTTTCACTTGAGTTTGATAATCAAGATAATATTCAAATTCGGATGATAGGATTTCGAGCCCCCAATTTGGACTGCTTCCCAAATGATGATGGAGTGGATACCGTTCTTAAGCAATTAACTATTTTTCCCGACGAAAAGAGTTTAGTACTGGGAGAGTTTGATGGTTATTTCCTGTCTGAGCCGGATTCATTATTCACGATGAAAATTGAAAGGTATATTAATGGGGTTATATGGACGCCAGAGTTTCCAAAAGGATGTATAAAAGATCCTTATCATGAGGGAGCTTTTAAGTGGACTTCATATAGGCGTCTTTTTAATGATTATATGTATGGAGGCTGTCAAAGTGATTTACCCTATGTCTGGGGTGCGTATTTGAATGATACGCTGAAGATTGAGTATGAGTATCCTTCAACAGGAGAGAAGGGTACATTTATTGGGATAAAAAAATAAAAAAAATGAAAAATATATATGTTTTACTATTCTTGCTGAGTTTTCATTGGGCTTTGGGTCAGGATTGTAGTATTAAGACACCACTTGGCTCCACGATAGAGACCTATGATTGGAAGCAAGAGCAATTTGACTTTTGGATTAAGGGATGTGGACTAAGGCATCCTTATTCTCCTTTTTGGAGTGATGGGAACTATAATCCGAATATACGTCATCTATATGGTCCTCCCGATGATGATGATGGTAGCTGGGTGAGAGATTACGAACCTAAAGATGGTTGGGAATTGTTGTACAAGCATTTTGGTACACAAGCAAAACCGGCAGAAGTACCCGTTTTAATGCTGTACAATCGGTATGAATCGAATATCAGGCTGTTTTTTTACCTGACCCCGAAGGCTGAATATGGCGGGGCAGAAATACAATTGTTTTTTAATAGTAATAAAATAGAAAGTGCCTTGTTGAATTATGTGGCTCAGCCACAAAAAGCATTAGATGATTTTCGAAAGGGCATGATTGTTCATCTGCCGAATGAATATGAGAATGGAGCTGGAGGGGATAATTGTGAAGGCTATTGGATTCTTGGAGATATCCCAGTCGCCTACGATCCCTGTACTTGTCATAATAGTACCGTGCTGAAGATGAGTCCATTTTTGGTGGATTCAGCAACTATCTCTTTAGATATAAATGGAGGAGGTACAATAACGCAAATTGCATCTGGTGGAAGTTATAGCTCTACAAGCCACACATCTGTTTTGCAAAATATAAGTAACGCTGTAAATGGTGCTGTTGCAAAGGGTGCAAAAACAGCGAAGACCTTGCAAGGTTTTTATAATACTGCTAATGCAATTGCAACTACTTTTGATCTTATTGAGTTTGGTAATGATGCTGGATCTTACGATTCTAATAAAAGTATTGTGGATGATGGAGTGTCTTCGGTGAAGGCAAAAGTTGCTGCTCAAGCAGCGATAGATGATATAGATGAGAGAAAGAAAAAAGCTATGCCGGGTTTGCCAAAATGGATGACGAGTCTTCCCAAAATAGGTGTTGCACTTGGGATTATAGACTTTATTATTGGTGGTGGGAAGTCAGGGAGTAAGCCAAAGCCTACATCGTTCGAGGCGGATTTGAACTTTAAGGCAAAAGGAAAGATAATAACTCCTAGCCCATATACGTCAACAAGACTCCGTGTTCCAGGTGCCAAATCTTCACCTAATCCCTTAGAAGAAGAAGTCCCTATCTATGATAATACTTTGGGCATTTTTACACTGTTAGAAACTCCCAAAGTAAAAAAGAATTATGAAGGATACTTGGATGACGATCAAGCTGGGGAGCCTATTTGGGTCGAAGACGAAATGCAAATTCAATTGGCTGAGAGTATTAAGTATGCTGTAAATCCGGCTTCAGGATTAGTTTTGGATAATATTGTTTTTAGGTTCGTTTTAAAAGGCTATGATATAGACCAAAACTATTATCCTGACGGTCACAATTCTTCACCATTGGATAAGATTGTAAATTTGAATGGTGGTACTGATAATTATTATTTATCGCCAATTTTATCTTCTGGTTGTATTGAAGAATACGTGCTAGATTTGTATTCTGCACATGAGCAAAGTTATTCTAGTTTTGATTATCCGGAAGTTTTTCTTGAAGTTGATGCGATTTTGAGTCAAAATTCAGACCTGACAATAAACCCACTGTACGATGCAAATGCGGATAAGGTTTTTATCCGGCAAAGATATAGGGTTAAAACGGTAGGAGGAGAAATTAATGATGTTGCAAATTTAGGCCAAATAAAATCGCACGAAGTAATTGGGGATTTGGTACTAACAGAGGATATGACAATTTACGCATGGTCAACCATTGAGATTACGGGTACAATAATTACCAATGGTCACAAATTAACTGTAATTGCAGGCAACGAAATTACAGGTAATATCTCAGATTTACCTGATGGTGTGGACTTAATTATTGGGAATCCTGCTGGTTGTGGTGGGAGTGTTCCAGCACAGACTACTGAACAGATTGATACGTTTTGTACTGGTGATAAGTATAATCCCGTAGTAGCTCAGCCTAGCTATCCATTTAATGAGGGTATGAATCAGGAGAAACCATCAAAATCATATCTCAGTATCAGCCCCAATCCCTTTCAGGATTTCTTCAAAGTCACCTATAGCTTAGCAGAAGAGAAAGAAGTCATAGGCTTTTTATACAATACGCTAGGAGAAAGAGTGAAAGAAGTGAGACTAGAAGGTGGAGAGACTGAAAAGGAATTGATTGTAGATTGTGCCGACTTAGGTACAGGCATTTACTTCCTAACCATCCAAACAGAATCCGACCTAAAAACTGTAAAATTGATGAAGCAAGCAGAGTAAGATTAGTGTGGAATATAAAAAAGGTGGCAATATCCTGTGGATGTTGCCACTTTTTCGTTTGTCAGGAAGTACAGATAAATCACGACTCTCAAGGAATCCTTCCGGAGAATGTTAAAAAAATCATAAAAATGGGGTTTGTTGATGTGAGATAGGGTGGGATTGCTTATTTTTAGGGAGAAAAATATATCACAATGCAAATCTAAAAATGAAAAAATCATGAAAAAAATAATGCAATTATTCTTCATCGGATTGCTAGGCTTTTCGATGGTGGGGTGTCATGGGTGTAAAGACCCTGTGGAAGATCCTTGTGAAGGGGTGGAAGAAGTGGCGGCGGATTTTAAGATGGAAATTTTTCTTGGCTACAATGAAGATCAAAGGTGGTTTGAAGGGGATACCTTTACACAGGGGTATGTGCGCTTTTCAGCAATAGGACAATTTGATTCAGTAAATTGGCAAGTGGGATTAGACCCAAGGGAATTTACAGACAGGCAATTTACATTGGATTTTTTTGATTTTTTGGGAGCATTAGATGTAAAGATGATTGGTTACCGAAAGCCAAATAACGAGTGTTTCCCAGATGATGATGGTGTGGATACCATCTCTAAGCATTTAGTCATTGTTCATAAATCGGAATCCAAGTTTTTTGGACATTATAATGGGTATTTTGTGTCTGAGCCAGATTCTAGCTTTCAATTATTCATTGACTATGTATCAGGCAGTATCGCATTTAATGAATTTCCAAAAGGTTACCCCCGTGAGCCGGGTGAGTACGACGGATTTGCAATTGATTATAGGCACTTTTTTAACAATAGTTCAGGTGCCCATGGTCAGCAAGGTCCCAAACCGGGTGGTTGGGGTCGAGTTGTTGGGGATACGATTATATTTGATTTTCATTACTTTTTGCCTAATAGCGGTGGTGAAGTATTTGATACATATATCGGTGTTAAATTTTAATAAATAAAAACTTGAAAAATGAAAAAAATATTAGTACTGCTGATAATGATAAGCGGTCAAATTGTTTTTGGACAAAATCATTGCAGTGCAACCATAAATACCCCATTGGGCTCTACCATAAATGAATGGGATTGGCGTACAGATTATTATACAGTATATCGAACTGGAAAAGGAAAATCAAATCCTAAAATCTAAAATTAAATAATCATGAAAAAAATAATGCAATTACTTTTCATCGGATTGCTAGGCTTTTCGATGGTGGGGTGTCATGGGTGTAAAGACCCTGTTATGCCTGATCCTTGTGAAGGGGTGGAAGAAGTGACGGCGGATTTTACCATGATGGAAAATGGCTACCCATATACCTTGCCCCCGGGTAGTCCGTTGGATACCCTGTTTAAACCTTTCGATACGGACACGGTGCGACTCACTCGAGTGGTGTTTACGGCAAAGGAAGAAGATGCTGAATATACATGGAATATTGGTGCGGAAACCCTACACACAAGAGTAGTCGAGCGGTCAGGTTTCCCCAAGGGAGAAACCATACCCATCACGCTCATTGTGAAAAAAGCACCTAACAAGTTGTGTTTTCCCAACGATGATGGGGTGGATACACTTGTACGATACCTGCATATTCTTCCGGAAAGTCCCCCTAGAGCCTTTGGTTATTTTCAAGGGCATCTAGAAGGTTCGCCACAAGATACGTTTACGGTATCTTTTCTCCGTAAGGAAGGTAATCCTGGTATTTTTCATAACAAAGTTTATAATCTACAAAATGATGGATGTGAAACTATTTTCGATGCTGTTAAAGGCTTTCGTCAATTGGCTTTTTATGTACATACTATTGGTTGTGACCATCCATACGGAGTTGCGAGGATATCTGCCGATGACCCTGATGAAATTACTATAGCCTATTGGTTAGGTTATGGTGAGAAAAAGGGGCAGCATTTTGTATTTAAAGGGCGGCGGAAATGATTAAATACCTAAAAACGTAACTGTTTAGACACTCACTATTTTGGCCATAAAATGCCTATTTTTCTGTCTAAAAACAGGAGAGCCTAAACAGTTCCTATAAAATTTTGTAAAACCAAGAACAAATTCCAAAATTAGATTTTTCGCAAAGAACTCAAAGTTATTAGATGATGAAGATATTTGGCTTGTTGGTTTTTTTGTTGGTGGCATGTGGTGTGAATACAAGAGAGCACCCCGCAAATAACCGATTGATTCAACCAATTGTCTGGCATTGGGAAGATGAATTCTCCCAAGTGGAGAAGGATAAATTAATCTTATATTTAACGGAAGTAACCCAAGCAAGCTTTAATGTGCTGGGTAAATATCCTTTTCAAATGCAGTTTTATCTGCATCGGAGTAAAAGTGAGCGGGAGTCAATTCCTTGGGCACATACAGAAAGATCCGAAGTAGAAGCGGTGCACTTTTATGTCAATCCAAGCTTTGATTTAAGTGTTTTTCGAGCGGATTGGACGGCGCCCCATGAGATTAGCCATTTATCGATTCCTTTTTTAGGGAAGGCCAATGCTTGGTTTTCGGAAGGCTATGCTACGTATATGCAATTGCAAATTATGAAGGAAATGGGTATTTATACATCCAAAGAGATTCTCGAAAGGTATAAAATGAAGGATAATCTTGTGAAAGGTGATTTTTCTAGTGAAACTAATTTTGTTGATGAAGCGAAAAGGTTGAGAGAAACTTACAATTATCCGGCGATGTATTGGGGAAGTGTTCGTTTTTTTAAGACGGTCGATCGGCTCTTACAGACTCAGGAGCACCATTCATTGACGCAGCACATTAAGGCCTATCAAAACCAAAATCGGCTGAAGGATGAGACATTAGACGATGTCTTGCATTCTCTTGATGCAGGCTTGAAAGCGCCCATCTTTCAAAAGATATATCAAAAATGCTGTACCAGCCCGTTTGATGAAGCCTTCGATTAAGCACCATCCTAAAGCACAGTCCCCACTTGGCCACCGACACCAAAAAACAATGAATCCCCCCAAATTAACTCCATTTTCTTAAAACATCGTATATTTGTACTTCGTTATACTTCGTTTCAAATTATGTAAACGAACAACCGTAGCTATAAATGGAAGAAAACAAAAATAATCAGTTCGATAAATCGGACATGGATAAACATACTACGCCCAAGGATGAATTAACCAATTCACAGTTGGAACAAGAAAACTTACCCAAAACCGATGCCGAAATCCAGGCGGAAGTAGAAGCAGAATTGGCTGCTTTGAAGAAAGAGCGTATAGAAGATAAGTTGCCTGAAATAGAAGCCCAAACGCCCGAAATAAAGCCCGAAGAAACCATCCAACCGGAGACTCCAATCCGGGAGGAAACCAAGCCAACAGAAATAAAAGCACCTGAAACTATCAAGGAACAGATGATTCCGGAGCCGGTGGAAGCCAAAATAACGGAGATAGAAACCCCGGAAGAAATCAAGGCAAAAGCCGAAGAAGTCATCCAACCGGAGACTCCAATCCGGGAAGAAATCAAGCCAACAGAAATAAAAGCACCTGAAACCATCAAGGAGCAGGTGATTCCGGAGTCGGTGGACGCCAAAATAACGGAGATAGAAACCCCGGAAGAAATCAAGGCAAAAGCCGAAGAAGTCATCCAACCGGAGACTCCAATCCGGGAAGAAATCAAGCCAACAGAAATAAAAGCAACTGAAACCATCAAGGAACAGGTGATTTCGGAGCCGGTGGACGTCTCAAAGACGGAGATAGAAACCCCGGAAGAAATCAAGGCAAAAGCCGAAGAAGTCATCCAGCAGGAGACTCCAATCGAAGCACCTAAGCCTGTTCAAGAAAAGGCGACCGTAAGCACGCCGGAAGTGGTGCCGTTGAATACGACCCGAAAGAAGGTCGAAAACCCAGTCCCAAAAGCACCGGTAAAGCAAGAGCCGGTGGCCGCTACAAAGCCGACCATCAAGGAGATTCAAGAAAAAAACAAACCGAAATATCGTAAAGTCGTCCGATGGATGTGGGCTTTGGCTATTTTGGGCGTATTGGGTATTGCCGGTATTTTTATTGCTCTAAGTTTTACGGATTTGCCGACGTTTGAAGAGTTGGAAAACCCAAAATCAAAGCTCGCTACCAATATTTACGCAGGAAATGGGGAAGTCCTAGGTCGCTATTTTATAGAAAACCGGGTGCCGGTTACTTTCGATCAGCTTTCGCCAAATCTTGTCAAAGCCTTGATTGCAACAGAAGATTTGAGATATTATAAGCACTCGGGGATAGATGCGCGCGGGTTGGCTCGTGCAATTGCCTTCTTGGGCTCAAGGGGGGGAGCCAGTACGATACCGCAGCAGTTGGCCAAACAATTGTACACCAATCGAAGGGCTAGAAACATCGTCGATCGCCTCTTCCAAAAATTTAAAGAGTGGATTACCGCAGTGAAGCTCGAACGGAGCTATACCAAAGAAGAAATCATGGCCATGTATCTCAATAAGGTCAGTTATAACAACGGGGCTTTTGGGATTCGGGCTGCATCAGAGACTTATTTTGGAAAAGAACAAGATGAATTGGCACTGGAAGAAGCAGCCGTTTTAGTAGGCATGCTCCAAAATCCTTCTTTGTACAACCCGTTGACCCGTCCGGAAAAGGTAATTCGTCGTCGAAATGTGGTTTTGCACCAAATGCTGAAATACGGAAAAATCTCTCAAGCAGAGTACGATAAGGCCAAAGCCGCACCGCTGAACATGTCCAAATTTAAGCGCTCCAACCATACCGAAGGCTTGGCCCCATACTTTAGGATGGAAATGAGCAAAGATGTCAACAAGATATTGAAAGGAAATGCAGTGAAAAAGCCCGACGGCACCGCTTACAATATTTATAAGGACGGCTTAAAAGTGTACACCACCATAGACCCCGTCATTCAGAAATATGCCGAAGAAGCCGTCCGTAAAAAAATGGCGGAGTTGCAGGCCAAGTATTGGAAGGTCTGGAAAAAAGATGACCCTTGGACTTACATCGACCCCGAAAAAATAAATAGGGCAAAAGAAGAAGATGAAGAGCTGGATACCGAAACCATCCTAAAAATTAGAGCCAATGCCCTGCATAAATTGGTCACTCAAAGTAAGCGGTACGCAAATCTAAAACACAAATATATCGCAGCCGTTGTGGCCAAAATTCAAGAAGAAAACAACGGATTGGTCCTAAAGGATTATGATATTGAGCGGATGGTCAAAGAAGCCAAAGAGCCCGGCTATCTAAAAGAGCTGAAAAAAGCAAACTTGGTTTCCGCCAAAAAGCTCAGCCTTTATCGAAAGATAATGAAGTCGGATAGTTGGATGACACTTTTGGCGCAAGCCAGAAAATTGGAAGCTGCCGCCAAAAAAGAGTTTGCACAAAAGACCAAGATGAAAATCTTTGCCTACAACAAAGACATGGAAACGGATACCATCATGACACCGATGGATTCTATTCGTTATCACCGGATGATTTTGCAGACGGGCTTATTGGCCGTAGAGCCTTCGACCGGTTTTGTCAAAGCTTGGGTAGGCGGAGTGAACCATAAATATTTTAAGTATGATCACGTGCGAATCGACCGGCAAGTGGGCTCTACCTTTAAGCCTTTTGTGTATTCGACGGCGATACTATTGCAGGGAGTTTCGCCTTGTTTTAGAGTGGAAGATGTCCCGCAGACGATAAGCCCGGGAGAAGGTAGTTTCCATCTGGAAAAGGATTGGACGCCCCGAAATGCCAATAATAAATATACCGGAGAGTCGCTTACGCTAAAAGATGGCTTGCGCAAATCCAAAAATACGGTTTCTGTCTTTTTGATGAAGCAGTTGGGTAGTCCGATGCCGGTAGTCAACTTGGTCGATCACATGGGAATTAGCAAAAAAGCCAAACGGCCGGATGGGCGATACCGGATTCCAAGATCGCCTTCTATTTGCTTAGGAGCGGTGGATTTACAAGTTTGGGAGATGACCGGTGCTTATACGACTTTTGCTAATAACGGCGTGTTTACCCGTCCGGTGACCATCACCAAGATTGAAGATAAAAACGGAAAGGTACTGTATGAGTATATGCCCGAAGAACGTTCGGCTCTTCCGGCAAATGTAAACTACGTGATGTTGGAGATGCTACGGTATAATCTTGTCGGAGCACGCGGATTTGGAAAGATTAAAAGCCAAGTCGGCGGGAAAACCGGAACAACCAACGGATATTCAGACGGGTGGTTTATGGGGGTCACACCTAATTTGATTGTTGGTACTTGGGTCGGTGGGGATGACCATTGGATTCATTTTAAAACTATTAGTAATGGAGCGGGCTCCAAAATGGCACGGCCTATTTTTGTCGAGTTGTTGAAAAAACTAGAGAAAAATCCGGACGTCTATGATGTCCATGCGCAGTTTAAGCGGCCTAGCGGGGATATCGGTATTGAATTAGATTGCTCGAAGTATAAGAATCCAAGCGCCGGTGGAGATGAATTTTTTGATGACATCGAAAGCAAAAAAGATTCTGTGAAAAATAATGATGGTTTTGATGATCCTTTTGGAGATGACGGAGATAATTTTTGATTGGCGCTAAGCGATGACTTGACTCCGAAAAGTTTAGATTTTGAAGTAGTTGGGAGAGTTGCTAGATTTTATTCTAGGAGCATGTATTCTGTTCAATTGTTGAGTCTGCTCCGAAAAGTCCATGCAGCCAAGAATTAAAGCACAGAACAAAATTTTATTTGGTTTACCATAAGTCCCCCATTTCTAAGGGGGATTTAGAGGGTTAAAACAAAAGAGAAAACCAAATAAAATTTTGTGGACTCAAGAGCAAATCACTGAATCTGACTTTTAGGAGTAAGCTCAACCATTACACAAAAACATAAATCATTCAATGAAACAGCCCCTCGCACTTTTTCTATGGGTTTTGATGCCCTTATTATTTTTTCAGTGTATTCCTCCACAAGAAGTCGATCCCGGGGAGATTAATGTAGATTTTGGGGATGCCAACCTAAAGCGGGTGATGGATTTGGCGGACAAACATGTAAAGGATAGTCTCTTGGTTTTTCTGGAAAGCGAGTCTCCGACTATCCGTTATTGTGCATTGAAAGGCTTTGCAGAAATGAAGGACAGCACTGTCATCGATCAAGTGGCGGTCTTGCTAGACGATCCTATTGAGCAAATCCAATCTTTGGCGGCCTACACCATTGGTTTGACGGGGGCGCAGTCCGGGGTGAAGTACTTAACACAAGCCTTTGCGAGTTCTGACACCATTAGTGCTCGACGTCCACCGAATGAATGGGTGCTGGAAGCTTTAGGGCGTTGTGGAGATCAAAAGATACTCAAAAATTTAGCGACAGTTACTACTTTCTTGCCCAAAGATACCGCATTGGTCAATGGACAGGCCAAAGCCATATATCGCTTTTCCTTGCGGAATATGATTTTGCCGCAAGGAACAAAGGCGATGTTGAAAATGGCTATAGACCATAATTACCCGCCAATTGCCCGGCTATATGCAGGAGCGTATTTAGCACGCACGAAGGAGGTTCGTTTTGATGCCAATGACTCTCATAAACTGCTCAAAGCTTTTACGCAGGGAAGTGACCAAGAAAAAATGTTTTTTGCGCAAGCATTAGCTAAAACAACCGATACGACATCACTGATTTTATTGAAAAATAAACTCTCCATAGAAAAGCATCCCGGAGTAAAAGTGAATATCTTAAGAGCCATTAGTGACTTATCTTATGTTCGGGTGAGTGAGTTGTTTTTTGATGCTTTGCGGTCTAATTCACCCGAGGTAGCCGGTGTCGCCAGAGATTGGGTTGTGAAGCATGGGACACAGGAAGATGCCTTTGAATATTACAAAATGGCTAAAGATACTTCGCTTAATTCTTTATCTAAAGTGGCTTTGTTGCATGCCGGTTTGAAACATATTTACCGCTTGGATACCAATGAGTTGAGATTAATTAACCGGACATTAAGAAACGTGTATTACCAAAATAAAGACCCTTATGTCCAAGCTGCGGTATTACATGGATTAGTAGAATATCCTTGGAATTTTAGATTTATCCGTGATGAAGCGGAGCAGTCTTCCTACAAGGTGGTGCAAGTAGCCGGTATTGAAGCACTAGACGAATTGCTTCGCTCTGAAAACTATATCAAATCTATAGGCTCTTACCGAAAAGGTCTTAAGCATGAATTGAGCCGGTTTTTTATGCAGATGCTGGAGTCCGGCGATGTCGGCAAAAGAGCCGCTGCTGCCATTGCCTTGCGGAATGATGACCCGGAATTTGTGAAATATGCACGGGACACTACATTTATCCGCCGGATGGAGCTGGAAGTAGCCGGTACACCAAAGGATATCGAGTCCCATAATGAAATACTAAAGACCATCGCCTTATTCAAGGGGACAGCCTACAAACCCATCAAACCAACCTACAATCATCCGATTGATTGGTTTCCGCTGGAAGATTATAAGGGGGAAGATGTGGTTGTTTCGACGACCAAAGGCGATATTGTGGTTCAACTTTTTTTCAAGGATGCGCCGGGTACGGTCTCCAATTTTATCAAAGAATCCAAACGTAAATACTACAATAACAAGGCTTTTCATCGAGTCGTCCCCAATTTTGTGATTCAGGGCGGTTGCCCTAGGGGAGATGGCTATGGCTCTTTGGATTATACGATACGGTCTGAGTTTTTTCCATACAATTATGACGATGCCGGCTATTTAGGAATGGCTTCTGTAGGCAATCATACCGAAGGTGTACAGTTTTTTATTACCCATTCGGCGACTCCCCATTTAGACGGTAATTATACTATATTTGGGAAGGTCAAAAAAGGGATGGATGTTGTCCATAAAATTGAAGTGGGAGACCAAATTTTGACTGTTTCTTTTACAAAAAAATAGGTCACGACCCATCGTAGGGACGCGGCTCATCGTAGGGACGCACGGCCGTGCGTCCCTACACCCCGTGCGTCCCGGGACAGGCCGTGCGTTCAATGATTATTAATCAAAATCAAATTTAATCCCTTGCGCCAATGGTACATCTTTACCGTAGTTGATGGTATTGGTTTGACGGCGCATGTAGGCTTTCCAAGAGTCGGAGCCGGATTCGCGACCTCCGCCGGTTTCTTTTTCCCCACCGAAGGCGCCACCGATTTCTGCACCACTTGTTCCGATATTCACATTGGCGATACCGCAGTCCGAACCGCAACAAGAAAGGAAGGCTTCCATCTCCCGCATGTCCGTGGTCATGATGGAGGAAGAAAGGCCTTGTGGTACATCATTTTGCATGTGGATGGCTTCGTCCAAGTCATCATATTTCATGATGTAAAGAATGGGTGCGAAAGTCTCAGTCTTTACTATTGGCATTTCGTGGGTGACTTCAGCAATACATGGTTTTACGTAAGTACCGGAGCCGTCGTATTCTTTGCCCTTGAGTACGCCGCCGGCGACTAGGAATTTACCCCCTTGTTCTTTAACCGCTTTAATGGTATTCAGGTATTTGTCAACTGCTTGTTGGTCGATGATGGGTCCCATATGGTTTTTGGCATCCAGTGGATTACCGATTTTGATTTGCTTATAGGCTTTGACCAATTGTTTTTTCACTTTGTCATAGATGCTGGAGTGAATAATCAAACGGCGGGTCGAAGTACAACGTTGTCCGGCTGTGCCGACAGCGCCAAATACCGCACTGGTCATCACTACATTCATATCCGCAGAAGGCGTCACAATAATCGCATTGTTTCCACCCAATTCTAGGATAGTCCGTCCAAATCTAGCCGCTACGACTCCGCCTACTTTGCGTCCCATGGCTGTGCTGCCGGTGGCAGAAATCAAAGGAATACGCTTGTCGGTCGTCATGTATTCCCCTACGATATAGTTTCCGTTGATTAACGTAGAGACACCATCAGGCACTTTGTTTTCTTTAAAGACTTCTTGCAAAAGGTTTTGGCAGGCTACCCCACAAAGTGGAGCTTTTTCCGAAGGTTTCCATACACATACATCGCCCGCTACTAGCGCAATCATAGCATTCCAAGCCCAAACAGCTACCGGAAAGTTGAAAGACGAGATAATACCTACCAATCCGACAGGATGCCATTGTTCATACATGCGGTGATTGGGTCGCTCGGAGTGCATGCTCAATCCGTACAATTGGCGAGATTGGCCAACGGCGAAGTCACAAATATCAATCATTTCTTGAACTTCTCCCAGCCCTTCTTGAAGGCTTTTGCCCATTTCGTAAGAAACCAGCGTGCCTAGTTCTTTTTTATATTTTCTTAGTTTGTCCCCGTATTGGCGGACGATGTCTCCGCGTTTGGGAGCGGGGATGTCTCTCCATTTGACGAAAGCTGCTTCCGCTCTCTTGATGGCGGCATCATATTGTTTTCTGGTCGTTACGCTTACTTCGCCGATGAGTTTACCATCCACGGGAGAGTAAGATTTTAGGTATTCCTTGGAGTCATAAGTTTTGCTTCCTGACCAAGTGCCCGGATTTTTTTTCTTGAGACCCAGCTTGCGCAAAAATGATTTATTCATGATTCAAATTTTATTTGTAAATGTTTAGGTGCTCCTATTTTATGGCAAAAAATAGGCATTTTTGTGCCTAAACAGTTACTTTTATTTAAAAAAGGATTTCAGAGCCAAACTCTTGAAATGGAATGCAAAGGTACGGATTGTATTAGGATTTTGGGGATATTTTTGAAATTTATGGTATAATGGTGAAGTACTAGGTTGTTGAACCACGAAAAACACGAAAAAACACGAAAGTCAATTGAATGCAATAAAAAAATCCGGAAAATATGGTTTAGATAAGTTTAGTGCTTCAATCTGCGGGTGGATGTTTTTTGTGCAATTAGTTTGGAAGGAATCTATTGTTTGACTATCTTGCACAGATGAAGCCAAAAGCTCGAAATATTAAGATTCGACTGAGAAAGGAAAAATCAGCTAATTTCTCAGGGAAAATGCCAAAACAGAACAAGATAGCTCATCTTAAAAATGAGCATTATTATGTTGAAGAACATGATTTGGATGGGGATGCACCCAAGCAATTTATTAGAGTATATCTTTATGAAGAAAAAAGTGGCATACGTAAGAAAAATCTAAAGACATGGATTCCGTTTATTGCAAAATCAGGAGAAAAATGGTATCCCCATGAGTCGATTGTGGAGTATTTATTGAATAGAATTGGAGATGTGATTGGGTTGAATATGAATGATACGAAGTTATTAATTATCAATGGTCAGATACGCTTTTTAAGTCGTTATTTTTTACGCAAAGACGAAGTGATGATTCATGGAGCAGAAATATGTGGAGAGTATCTTGATGACGATGCGCTGGCAAAAGAAATCGCTAATAATAAGCAGGATTCAAGAGAGCTTTTTACTTTTCAGTTTATTGAAAAGGCGATTCAGAACGTTTTTGCTCATAATGCGACCGAACTGCTTACTTGTTTTGTGAAAATGCTCATATTTGATGCTTTGGTTGGAAATAATGATCGGCATTTTTATAATTGGGCAATTATTAGACCTGTAAAAAGAATACAAATAGCCCCACGATTTGCGCCCATTTATGATACTGCTAGGGGGCTCTTTTGGAATTGGTCAGATGATAGAATAATCGAAAGTCTAAGAAACTATCATAAAAAACATGGTCAAAAACTGGAAAATTATCTTAAAAATGCTTATCCTAGAGTCAGTTTGGATGATGATGCTGAAATTAACCATTTCGAATTGATTGATTTTCTTGTCGAAAAAAACAAATTATACAAAGATATCGTTTTAGAGTTGTCTTCTTTGAAAAATGAAAGGAGGGTGGTGCAAATGATAAAGGACGAATTTCGGTTTTTCTTTATTGAAGAGCGCCTAGAGTTAGTAATTTTGGCAATCAAGTTCAGATTCAATTACCTACGTAAAAAAGCAAAATGTTAAAACGCCTAAAAGAATTTTTCAAAAAGAGCGATGAGCAGATAATTTCTGTACCGACTCAGACTCGTGCCCAATTTATCTTGAAGTTGGATGACATGGTCGTTGGCTTTTTGGATTTTGAAGATGGTGAATGGTGTTTTAAGTATTCCGATTCTTTTAAAGAGCAGGCGGACGTTTACTATCCAATTCCCGGGTTTCCTCGTCTTGATAAAGTGTACCGGAGTGAGTTTTTGTGGCCTTTTTTCAAAATCCGTATTCCCGGGCTTAAGCAGCCGGTTGTAAAAGAAATCTTAGAAAACGAAGTGATTCCAAAGGATGAAGTCTCTCTGCTCAAGCGGTTTGGCTTCCGGTCTATTGCTAATCCTTATCTGTTGCTTCCTCCTACACCCGCTCAATAACAGTAGCATACCCCTGCCCAACTCCAACACAAAGCGTCACCAAAGCATAACGCCCGTTGGTTTTTTGTAGCTGAATGGCGGCCGTTTGCAAGATGCGTGTACCGGACATACCTAGCGGGTGACCGAGAGCGATGGCACCGCCGTTGGGATTGATTCTAGGGTCTAGTTTGTCGATATTAAGCTTGCGCAAAACGGCTAGGACTTGGGCGGAGAAAGCTTCATTGATTTCGATGATGTCCATGTCTTGAAGCGTTAAGTCCGCTTTTTTTAGGGCTTTTTGGGATGCATAGACCGGGCCGATACCCATGATTCTGGGTTCTACGCCGACGACTGCCGAAGAGACGATTCTAGCTATTGGTTTTAGTTGGTGGTCTTTTAGGCCTTGCTCAGAAGCGATGAGCATGGCGGCAGCTCCGTCATTGAGCCCGGAAGCATTGCCGGCGGTGACCGTGCCATTTGGCCGAAAGGCCGGGCGTAGCTTAGCCAAAATCTTAGTCGTAGTGGATGACCGAATGAATTCATCCTGCTCAAAAGTAATCGGGTCTGATTTTCGGACAGGAATGGATACCGGCATGATTTCTTCCGCAAAACGTCCGTTGTCTCGTGCCTTGGTGGCTTTCATCTGACTTTGCCAAGCAAACCAATCTTGCTCTTCGCGCCCGATATTGAATTTTTCCGCAAGGTTCTCTGCGGTATTGCCCATACTCTCGGTGCCGTAAAGGTCCACCATCTTGGGATTGATGAAGCGCCAACCGAAGCTGGAATCATAGAGTTGGGCATCATTTCCGAAAGGCTGAGCAGACTTGGCCAACACCCAAGGGCCGCGAGTCATGTTTTCGACACCGCCGATGATAAAGATGTCCCCATCGCCCGCTTTAATCGCCCGATTGGCATGGATGGCCGCCGACATTCCCGACGAACAAAGCCGGTTGACCGTCTCTCCCGGCACAGAATAGGGTAATCCGGCCAACAAAAGCGCCATTCGCGCCACATTCCGGTTGTCTTCGCCGGCTTGATTGGCGCAACCGATGATGACGTCTTCGACTGCGCTAGGGTCAAGAGTGGGATTTCGCACAAGCAATTCCCTGATGGGCAAGGACGCTAAATCATCCGTGCGGATAGTGGACAGGCTTCCGCGAAATTTTCCGATAGGTGTGCGTATGGCATCGGTGATGTAGGCTTGTTTCATCTTGTCGATTTTGGGTTAAAGGTAGGGAATTTTATACATATTCCTATGCCGGACTAGTTGAGTCGCCCATTTTGGGCCAAATGACCTAATTTCTTTGCTGAAAATCAGTCTTATCCGGGAGTCATAACCATTTTTTGGTTTCGGGCAGACCCTTGGTTCGGTTGCAGGGAGAGTGAATACAAAACAGGTACTGCTCCGGGCAATAGTCACTCTATAAGGGTTTTTCTATAAAAATCATGTGGGAGCAAAAAAATCATAAATTTGATTTTACAGAATAATCGCCTAAATTAATTTTTGACGAGTTTTTTACTAACCGGAGTATGTTTATTCCATTGGAATGTTGCTAGATAAATTCCTTTTGAAAGGTGAGGAAGCTTAATATGATAGCTATTCGTTCTTTCGCTGAGTGATTTTGAAAATATGTTCTGTCCTATTGAATTGTAAATATTGATGGACACATCTTCATATTCTAGTGCTGTACCCGTTAGGTCGATGTAGTCATGAAAGGGGTTTGGGGAGATGTTGATTGTTGGTTCCATTTCTTGATTACAGTTAGTGCCTTTTTGGTAGTAGTAGGTCGTAATGAGATTTAGTTTATCATTGTAGCTTTTTCTCTCTTCTTTTAGAATATTGTCACAGTAATAATCGTAGTTGGATTTAGAGTGGGAAGTAAGCCATATTTGGCCATTATCATAAGCATTGGTTACTGAAATTATCTCAATAGGTAGCGAAAAAGAATTATTTGTAATGGAAGTGATGGTTTCTGATGTAAGCTCAAACTCGGTTGATTGAAACGGTTTGATAAAGTATTGACTAATATGCTCATCGAAGTATGTAATCCACATTTCTTCTTGCGCAAAATCGCTGATATTCGTCCAGTAGCTTCTGGAGTTTTGGATAGTATCAATTATTATAATTGTTTCACCTATCTTTGTCCAAGTACTATCTGAACTTGAGTAGAAGAACCTAGATGTGGAAGTTTTATTACCTGAATACGTAAAATATTTTTTTTCTTGAAGCTCCCAGGTGTTTTGGGGTGAAAGGTAATACCAATAAATAGAATCAATTTGAGCTGATGTGTAGAATTTTAGTGTTTTCTTACTATATGATTCGTCTGAAGTGATTTGAGATGAGAAGCTTAATGAGTCGGATTGATCATATTCATAGGTGGTATTTGATGTTTCGTGATAAGGAGTGTAATGGCTTTTTTGGGTCAAGATTTTGTTCGTTGGCGAGTAGGTTTTAGATGAAGTGAACTCTAGATGATATTTTAAAGAATCATTATCCCAGTAAAATTTCTGAACATTTGTTTCATTGTTGTTTTTGTCATATTGGTATAAGACTTTACTATAAGGAAGGATCTTATCTTCAATATCTGAGTATTTTTGAATTACTTTGCGAATGACTTTATTTTCTTGGGCGGCGGATGTGCTTAATATTAGTACAATTGCGATGATAGTAAGTGCAAATTTGTTCATGTTGGAGTTTTATTTACGGATGCTTTTTGGAGTGGACTCATCATTAGAACGATAGAATCAGAGTAAGTGCTGCTTTGATGGCTCGGTTAGCATGAATGACTGCGGACATCCCTGACGAACAAAGTCGATTGACTCTCTTGGCACAGAAAAAGGTAATCCAGCCAATAAAAGAGCCATTCGTGCCACATTTCGGTTGTCTTCTCCGGCTTGATTGGCACAACCGATGATGACATCTTCGACTGCGCTAGGGTCAAGTGTAGGGTTTTGTGCAAGCAACTCCCTTATGGGTAAGGCCGCTAAATCATCCGTGCGGATACTAGATAGGCTTCCGCGAAATTTTCCGATAGGGGTGCGTATGGCGTCGGTGATGTAGGCTTGTTTCATGACTTTGGGTTATTTTGGGGTAAAGGTAAGGATTTATCCAAAATATTCTCCTATTTGTCGCATTTAATATGTTTTGAAATTGTTATCTTTGTGGTAAAAAAAAATGAAACTGTATTTTCTTGTTTTTCTATCATTCTTATTTACATCGAGCTTGGTTGCTCAATTTTCTTTTCATGGTTCAGAATTCCCTTGGAAAAAGGAAAAGAAAATAGATAAGCGTCATTATGTAGGCTCGTCAAATGAGTATGCTTATCTTATGGAAGCCAAAAATAATTCTGGCTCCCAATTAGTAAATAAGGATAAACAGCCTGTTTATATTCCTAAATATAGATTGGTTAGCTATAAGCTAAAAGATTTTTCAGTAGGCAAGTATTGGGATCTTCCACGAAAAATAGATAAAAAAATTCTTAGATATTTCACGGCCAAAGAGACGGATAAGAAGATATGGATTTTTAATAGGAGCTTATTTCGCAAAGGAAAAAGGGAAAGACTGTATGCTTATTCTTTGGACAAGACAAGCGGCACCCTAAGTGAGCCAAGACAATTAATTGAAAAAGACTATTACTCAAATTTTAGAATTGTTCAAAGTCCGGACAAAAGTAAAATATCTATTTTTTATGAGCTAGAAGGCAATCGCCACAAGGTGGTTGCAGCTGTTTTTGATAAGGATTTGAAAAAAATATATTCCAAAACATTAGACTTACCTGTTCCACCCAAAAAATCAAGAGTTGATTATCAGTTAGATGATGATGCTAATATTATTATAAGAATTTATGATAAGATCTATGTTTTTTCAAAGGAAGGTAGGGAAAAGAACGATTATAGAATACCACTAAAATCAAAGGGTTTGGCCACAACTAGGGGGCATATACAGCCTGTTGAGAATGGATTGTTAGTGGTGTACCCTTATCATGGAAAGAAAGAGTTATTAACCGGTCTCTATGTTGGTAAAATAGACTATTCTTCCGAAACGATAGAGAATCACACCTATCCTTTTCCTGCTAAGTGGAAAATAGGGGAGAAAGGGTTTCCTTTGTTGAGAAATCTGGCTTTGCTCAAGGCTTCTTATGTAAACAATAAATTGACTCTATTTTGGCAAGAAACCACTAGTGAGACTTTAATGAAGGCAAACTATTGGGAAGTCATATATTCCTATAAAGAAATCGTAGGAGCCCAATTCGATTCTGGTGGTGAATTAAAATGGCAAAACATCATTCGTAAAAACATTAATAAAGCCGGTTTGTTTGGCTCGGCTATTGTCGCTCATAAGAATGACACCTATCATGTCCTCTTTAATGACAAAAAAGAGAATACTGCTCATAGAAATAAAAATCAACCTATTGAAAGGGTTAAGAAGCTCAATTTTAGTGAGAAAAAATATAATCTTTTGGATGTTGCTATTTCTCCTGATGGGAAACTAAGAGAAACCGTTGTTAGATTGAATCCCTTTGCGCTTCTATCGAAGGGTATATGGGGAGAGCTCTCTAATGGAGATTTTTTGCTTCAAATTAAGTCAAAAAAAACAATGTATATGGGGTATGCTAAGTTTAAGTAAAAACGCTTTTTAGAGTGGTATTTTGGATTCATGGTTAAAGCCTTCTTCGTCTAGGGAATCTGTAGTTTGGCTAGGGTAAGGCTATTCAACTTGGTTTGTTAAGAAATTTCCAGGTTCTATAGTTTTAAATGGATTTGTGGTCAAGTATGAAATTGCCTTGTTGAATCGGTCAATATCTCACACAATATTAAAATAATTCTGTAACTTTGTGCCATGTTTATACAAAGATTCAAATCCAAGATTCACCGTGTCAAGGTGACCCAAGGTGATTTAAACTATATGGGGAGTATTACCATCGACGAAGATTTGATGGATGCGGCCGATTTTATCGAAGGCGAACGCGTACAAATTGTCAATAACAACAATGGCGAACGCTTCGAGACTTATGTCATCAAAGGGGAGCGGGGCTCCGGAGTGATTGGGCTTAATGGAGCCGCCGCACGTCGTGCCATGGTGGGCGATACGCTGATTATTATCTCCTATGCCTATATGACCGTGGAAGAAGCCAAGGCTTTTAAACCCAAATTAGTCTTCCCGGACATCAATAATAAGCTGAGATAAACCTAAATCCATACTCACTCAAAACCCTGACTAGTGCCCGCTATCCGGAAAATTGCCAAAAATTTACTCCAATTCATCCTGTTTTTAGGGGTGGGGCTTGGGATTCTTTACTTTGTCTTTCGCAAACAACAGGCCGCTTATCAGGCGCAATGTGCCTTGGATGGGATTCCTACGGAAGATTGTAGCCTATTGGATAAGGTGTTGCGGGATTTTGCGGAAGCGGATTATTATTGGCTGGGTGTAGTGGTTTTGGCTTTTATTATCAGTAATTTCAGTCGGGCGGCACGCTGGAAGATGCTGTTAAAGCCTTTGGGCTTTGCGCCGCGTTATATCAACTTGCTTTTTTCGATTTTCATCGGTTATTTGGCCAATTTGGGCTTGCCGCGTCTCGGGGAATTGATACGGGCGACCAGTTTGGCGAAAGTAGAGAAGATTCCCGTGGAAAAAGTAGTAGGAACCATCGTAGTCGATCGGATAGTGGATATGCTTTCGTTTGTGATTGTATTTGCGATAGCGTTAATATTTGAGTCGGACACGTTGTTTGGATACCTTGCGGAAAAAGGCAGCCTTCCGGGAAAAGCCTTGCTGAGCAATCCAATTTTTTGGGTAGGTAGTGTAGCCTTGTTGGCTTTGATGGTTTACTTGTTTAAGAATCGCCAAAAATTCAGCCATAACATCATCTATCAAAAAGTTAGCAACATCCTTAAAGGCTTGTTGGAAGGAATCAAGACCATCAGCCAATTGGATAATGTGTGGGGCTTTTTGTTTCATTCGGTGGTGATTTGGTTGATGTATTATTTGATGACTTATCTGTGTTTTAATGCGTTTGCACCGACGGCGCATTTGGGCCCGCAGGCGGGATTATTGGTATTTGTTTTTGCCAGTTTGGGGATGATTATTCCTTCGCCGGGCGGCATGGGCACTTATCATGCTATGGTCGTGGCGGGCTTATCGTTATATGGGATTAGTCCCGGCGACAGTTTCTCATTTGCCAATATCATATTTTTTGCCATTCAAATCTTCGGGATAGCCATTCTCGGCCTGTTGTCTTGGATCTTGATGCCGGTGATTAATCGGCATTATGAGCCGGTGGTGGGGGAGAAGAAGGGGGATGCCGCCCCGTAGAAAGAATGCCAAGTACCAAAATACAGCTAAGAATCGACCACCGATTTTCAAAATCTACCAAAAGAACGAAGCCGCTAGCCAAATTTTTCCAATATCACCCAACTACGCAAGATTTTGGAAATCTCCCCAAGAATCAACCACATACAAAGCAAAACAAACCCGCAAGGCCGAATTGCATTCACCCCAAAAAAAGAAAAAACCAGAATATCGAATGATGAACACCGAATAATAATTAAAGAAGTGGAAAATCCCCAAAAGCACCAAAGGTGTGACCAATAGGAGTAATCCGGCGAGCCCTAGCGAGCGTCTAAACCTTCTAAACTTCATCAACCAAGCCTCCCCAGAATATCGAATGACAAATGACGAATGCCGAATAATGAAGTAAACGAAGCCAAGAACAAACCACTCACGAAGCCAAAGACCAAAAGCGCCACAGGTGCGCCCCAAAGACCAAAGACCAAACAAAAAAAAATGCTAGAAACACAAATCAAAGACAAAATCCTATCTTGGAAAGCCATTTCCGAAAGGAGAAAAAAATGGAAACTCGAAGGCAAAAAAATCGTTTTCACTAACGGGTGTTTCGATATACTGCATTATGGGCACTTGCATTATTTGGCGGCAGCGAAGGATTTGGGGGATATTTTGATTGTGGCGGCCAATTCGCAAGCATCCATTTCCCGATTAAAGGGACCCAATCGTCCCATCCAAGACGAATTAACGCGCTATCATCTATTGGCCTCCTTGATGTATGTAGATGTGGTCACGGTTTTTGCGGAAGACACGCCTTACGAGTTAATTAAGGCCATACGTCCCGACGTTTTGGTCAAGGGAGGAGATTGGACACCCGAGCAAATAGTGGGATCGGACATTGTGTTGGCGGACGGGGGAGAAGTAAAGAGTTTACCCTTTGTGGAAGGATACTCGACGACAAGCATCGAAAAGAAAATTTTGTCACAAAAGGACTAGAGTTCGGTACTTCCAAATTTATTTGGATTCCAAAAGTCTCGCCTAGAAAGCAGGGCAAAGACCACTGATTTTCAAAATCTACCAAAAGAGCGAAGCCGGTAGCCAAACCAATTTCCGGTAAAGCCCAACTACACAAGATTTTGGAAATCTCTCTAAGATCAACCACAGATACAATAAAAAGCCAAGACAGAATATCGAATGGTGAATAACGAATGCCGAATAATGAAATAAACGAAGCCAAGAACAAACCACTACCGAAGCCAAAGACCAAAAGCACCACAGGCGCACCCCAAAGACCAAAGACAAAAACAAAAAAAAATGAAAATAAACCAAATCACCACCCAACTAGAAGCATTAGCCCCAAACCACCTGCAAGAATCCTACGACAATGCCGGCTTAATAGTAGGTGATGCCCAAGAAGAATGCACCGGATGCTTAATCAGCCTAGATGTCACCGAAGCCATTATTGACGAAGCCGTCGCTAAGGGATGTAATTTGGTGGTAGCGCATCACCCCATTATTTTTGGCGGATTAAAGCAACTGGTGGGGGCGGATTATGTCCAAAGAACGGTCATCAAGGCCATCAAGAATAATGTAGCGATTTATGCGATTCACACCAATTTGGACAATGTACTGCACGGAGTGAATGCAATGATAGGCGAAAAATTGGGATTGGAAGAATTAACCATCCTGCGCCCCAAATCTCCCGATAATCAAGAAATTGGGGCCGGAGTAGTAGGGCATTTAGTGCAAGCGATGGAGGAAAAGGAATTTCTAGGATTTCTGAAAAGAGAGATGAAAACGGATTGCATCCGGCATACGGCATTTTTGGGGAAACCCATTCAAACAGTGGCTTTGTGTGGGGGCTCGGGAAGTTTTCTATTGAAGGATGCCATTCGGGCGGGGGCGGATGTGTTTATAACGGGGGACTTTAAGTATCACGAGTTTTTTGATGCGGATGGTCAGATATTGATAGCGGATATAGGCCATTTTGAGAGCGAGCAATTCACAATTCCTTTAATATATAGGTATTTAAGTGAAAAAAACCCTAACTTTGCACTCCGTTTTGCGGAAACGAATACAAATCCGATTAAATATTTTAGCTAATGGCAAAGACTGAACTAACCATCGCAGATAAGTTGAAAGCATTATACAAGCTGCAACTCATTGATTCTGAATTAGATAAGATTCAAATTCTTCGTGGAGAGCTTCCTATGGAAGTCAAAGACCTAGAGGATGAAATCGTAGGTATGGAGACTCGTATTGCTCGCATGGAAAGTGGAATTAACGAGATTGACCAACAAATTTTGGGTCATCGCGGTGCCATCAAAGATGCGGAAGCAATGATGGTGAAGTACAAGAAGCAGATGGACGAAGTCCGGAATGACCGTGAATACAAAGCCTTAACCAAAGAATTGGAAGACCAAGAATTGGACATAAAATTGGCTGAAAAGCGGATAAAGGATGCCGCCAAAAAGAAGGAAACCCGCATGGAAGTCCTAGATGGCTTAAAAGCCAAGTTGGAAGATATGAAGAGCGCTTTGGACATGAAGCAATCCGAGTTGGCGAAGATTATTGAAAAAACAGAAAAAGAAGAAGCCAAGCTTATGAAGGCTTCGGCTAAGGCTAAGAAAAATATTGAAGAGCGCTTGTTAAAGAGCTATTCTCGCATCCGTAATAATTATCGCAATGGTTTGGCTGTCGTGGCCATAGAGCGGGATGCTTGTGGGGGCTGCTTCAATAAGGTGCCGGCTCAAATTCAACTGGAATTAAGCCTGACCAAAAAGATTATTGCTTGTGAGCATTGTGGTCGTGTCTTGGTGGATCCTGAAATCTTGACCGCACCCAAAGCCGAAAAAGCATAACATTCTGGCTCGTAGCTAAATAAATATTAAAGAAATAAATAATAACGGTAGGGTCTTTTGGGATTCTACCGTTATCAGTATTCACACAGTGAGAGTATCTACCATCGCTTTTCTGCTCCTTCCGGAAAGGCGTTATCACTTATTTTATGCTAACCTTTGGGATTGTGACAAAAAACAACTACTTTTGTTGGGTTTGTGGCTTGTCAGTTCCATCTAATTTTTTTGCTGTGCGTACATTGTTCTCACTTTTTATTTTTCTTTTTTGTTTGGCTCCGATGAGAGGCCACGCCAAAGCTGCCTATTTTCGTTATACCCTGCAAGCCAAGGATGCTTACGAACTTATCATCAATCTCCGATTGGATGAAGCAGAGAATGCATTATATCAACTAAAAGTGTCCGAGCCGGATAATCTTATCGTCTATCATATCGAAGATTATGTGGACTTTTTCAAAATATTCATAACAGAAGATAAAGCGCTTTTTAGGAAACTGGAGAAAAACAAGTATCGCCGCTTGCGCAAAATACGCTCCGGAGATAAAAAATCGCCCTACTATCTTTATGCGCAAGCAGAAATCAACCTGCACTGGGCGCTGTTGCGCATTAAATTTGGGGAGTATCTTTCTGCGTTCAATGAAGTCAGTGATGCTTACCAATTGCTCAAAAAGAATCAAGCCAAGTTTCCGGACTTTATGGCTAATAAAAAAAGTTTGGGCATCTTGCATTCTATCGTGGGCTCTGTGCCGGATAAGTATCGCTGGGGCGTAAAATTAATCGGTAAAATAGACGGCTCTATTAAGCAAGGGAAAAAGGAAATTGAGTCTGTATTGGCTTACGCCGAAACACACGATGACTTTATCTTTCGAGAAGAAACAGAAATCATGTACGCTTTCTTGCTGCTTCACTTGTCTAATCAAGGAGATAAGGCTTGGGAAGTGATTTCTAAGAGTAAAATGGATCCCGTAAAAAATCCTTTGGGGTGTTTTGTCCAAGCCAATATTGCCCTGCATGCCGGCAAATCCAAGGAAGCCGAAGCTATTTTGCGCAAGCGCCCTTACGGGAAAGAATTTTTTGACTTGCCGTTTTTGCACTTTATGAATGGCTTGACCAAATTGTACCGCTTAGATGCCGGGGCGGAAGCTGATTTTTTGAAGTTTATTAAGTACCAAAAGGGACAATCTTATATCAAGGAAGCGTATCAAAAATTGGCTTGGAATGCCTTAATTCACGGTGAAGAATCCCAATACAAACACTACATGTCCCTAGTAAAAACAAAGGGGAATAAACGTCAAGAAGGCGACCAAGCGGCGTATGATGATGCGATGCGCGGTGAAAAGCCGGATGTCCGATTGTTAAAGGCTAGGATGTTGTTTGATGGTGGCTATTACCGGCAGGCGCATGATCTGCTGAGACAGTATAGTGTCGATGATTTTGCCTATGCAGACTTGCGCCTGGAATACTTGTATCGTGCCGCTAGAGTGAGCCAAAAGTTAGGTTGGTACACCGAAGCGATTGTTCACTATTTGGAAGTCTTGGATAAAAAAGGTGATACTGATTCGTATTATCCATGTAATGCAGCACTCCAAATCGGTATCATTTATGAACAATTGGGCAACATCCCCAAAGCAAGAGAGTATTTCAAAAAGACCTTGAGTATCAAGCCCAATGAATATCGCATTGCCTTACACGGTAAAGCCAAGGCCGGTCTGAACCGAACGAAGTAATCGCTTCCCCCTTTGCTTACTGATTCAAAAATGCCTTAAATTCTTTGACTCTATTGCGGCTGACAATGACTTCTTCGGGTGGCCGGGGACGTAATTCAATCTTCAAACGGCTGTTGAACCAACTATTGATTTTGTGGATAGCCGAAATGCTGAGAATGGTTTTCCGGTTGACTTGAAAGAAGATAGACGGGTCTAGTTGCGGAGTAATGGATTCGATAGAGTCGTCCAATAAAAACTTCTTTCCCCCGGTACTAAACAGATGCGTATATCCATCCAAAGACTGAAAATAGGCGATTTTGTCCGTAGGAATGACGATAAATTGGTCTCCCTGCTTGACTAAAAATCGAGATTTATATGACGTCGTTTGAAGCTGTTGGATGATATTTGAGTAGTCCGTTTGGGGGGTGTTTTTTTGCAGATATTTTTGGATGGCTTTCGCAAAACGCTCTTCTTTGATGGGTTTGAGTAAGTAGTCTAGCCCGTTAACGTCAAAGGCTTGGATGGCGTAGTCGTTGTAAGCCGTGATAAAAATAATGGGACACGAAATGGAGACTTGGTGAAAGATGTCAAAGCTTTGTCCGTCAGCTAATTGGATGTCCATGAAAACTAAATCGGGCTCGGGCTGTGTTTTTAGAAAAGCCACACTATCTTCTACCGAGTCGATGGCGCCTAGCAATTCGACGGGGGCTAGGTGATGACTAATCAAGGATTGGAGTCTTTTGACGGCCGGTTGTTCGTCTTCAATTATTAGAATTTTGTGGGTCATGACTTATAGCTTTTTGACATCAATCAAAGGAAGGCAGACTTTGAAGCGTTGGTCTTGATTGGTAATGGTAATGTTATTTTGGGTAAGAAGTTGATAGCGTTGGCGAATATTTCTTAAGCCCGTTTGGGTAGATTCTATTTCTCTTTTGAGTTGGATGTTATTTTCGACACATATTTTATGATTGGAGACCTGAATCGAGATGGTCAAAGGTTTCGTTTGAGAGACGATATTGTGTTTGGTGGCATTCTCAACTAGGATTTGAAGGGATAAAGGTACAATGTACTTGTTTAGGCTGGTGACGTCTATATCCTTGTGGACGATAAGTCGCTCTTCAAACCTGATTTTGAGTAAGTAAATAAAGGATTCCACGCATTCTAACTCTTGGGATAAAGGGATGAGTTCTTTGTCTTTGAGTGCTAGGATGAACCGGTAAAAATGGGATAATTCTGTGGTGAATTTTACGGCAGTATCAGTATCTTCCGGAATAATGGAGACCAGCGTATTGAATGAGTTGAATAGAAAATGCGGGTTGATTTGGTTTTTAAGGACATTCAGTTGAGCCTTGGCGTTTTCGGTTTTTAGCTTTTCGTTTTCGAGCGTTTGTATTTTCCAAAGGTCAAAGAAGTACATGGCTTCATAAATGGCAATTACAAAAAAAGTAATGGTGTACATGCCCGCTAATAACTCTCCTTCGGTGGGGGCCGGAATTTGGTTTTCCGAAAGGTGATAAATACCCGATAGGAGGAGTCCATGAAGAATTAAAAAAGAAATAACAGTAATGACCACGAGTTGCAAGCTTAGACGCCTGATATAATCCTTGTGGTGTGGCCGTTTTTTACGGAAGTAGATGATTATCCCCTTATCCATTTTCCAAAAAAGATAAGTACTGAGAATAGATATGGATATGGTAAGCAAATTCTCCGAAAAAGAAT
>Ga0256832_1000369_pt1 | contig 28343 bp, 24 predicted proteins | sample 134614metaG_FD_190534 | JGI IMG/M metagenome (GOLD analysis project Ga0256832, IMG submission 190534) | Hydrothermal vent microbial communities from Lau Basin, Pacific Ocean - 134-614 | ecosystem: Environmental > Aquatic > Marine > Hydrothermal vents | place: Pacific Ocean: Lau Basin | collected...
TTCTGTTTTTAAAAAGGGTGATAGAAAGAATAAGGTTGAAATTTATTATCATGATCAGATACCTTTGATATCAAAAGGGGAGCTTAAATTATTGAGTACAGGTGAAGATGTAAGAGATATACTCTCTCTTGATAAATATGAAATGGAAGTTGAATATTATTTAAAAGGGTTCAGCAAGGATGATATTCATTGCAGGTTGACATTTGAATATGCTGCATATATAGAGTAGGATTAATTAAAAATCCAGTTCCTTTGGCCCGGAGCCCATATAATCTTTTATGAACTCTTTATCCTTGCAATACTTCAACAATTGAGAGTTAATAAATTCCTCTACTTCTTTAGCTGCAAAATCAGGATATAATAAATGGACATTAGGTCCTGCATCTAAGCTAAAATAAACGGGAGTTTTAGTGTTTATTCTGAATTCCCTTACTTTTTTTGTTATTTGGACAGTATTTGGTTCCATAAGAATATAAGAAGGATCAGAGCTCATCATCAGACCGTGAAGAGTATATGCTTCATTCTCTACTATCTCTCCAAATTTATCCAAATCACCATTTTTAAGTGCTTTTAACAAAAAGTGCAATCTTTTATTTGCTTGAAGAATTCTCCCGTCTTTAAATCTGTGATTGCTCATAATTGAATGACCGTCACTTGAAGAAATACTTTTTGCTCTTTTGCTCACAATAAGGATATCATCGTGAAATTTGCGAAATACATCATGTAAACAAGGGCTGATTGAAGTGGAGTATAAATCAGAAGAGTTTTCCATTCCATCCATTTTACCCCAAATTGCTGCTTTTGGATAAATGCTTCTACTTGCACTACCACTTCCAAGTCTTGCGACATAAGAGGCTTTTTTAAAGAATTCCTCTTCGGTTTGCTCCAAATTAAATATATTCCTTTCGATTGAGCAAAGGCATAATGCCAAACTACTCATACTGGAAGCAGATGAAGCAATTCCTGAGGAATGCGGAAAAGAGTTGTCACTATTTATCTCAAATTCCAGTTGTCTGAGAAAAGGGAAAATATCCAATAAAGATTTAAAATATTTATTTATTCTTCTTGCAAAACTTGGCTTAAGTTTACCCTCAAAGTAGAAATCGATTTTTATCTTTTTATCGTCTTTCTTTTTCTTTTTGTACTCTATAATAGTTTGAGTATATGCCTGACTAAGAGTGAAACTAATAGATGGATTCAAAGGAAGTTGATTGCCGTATTTGCCCCAATACTTCACAAGTGCTATATTTGAAGGACTTTTCCAGCCTACAATACCCTTGACTTTTTTATCATCATCAATCAACAAATCAGACTTAGTATATAATTTCATATTTTATTTGGTATTAATCACACAATACAAGGTTGAAGCAGCGCGAAGTTAGTAAATAATTGTGAGAATAACAATTTCTCAAAAAACTCTCCTATTTTTTCTCATCTTTTTTTAATAATTGTGCATTTAATACTTCATCAGAATTGTCATCGAAATTAAAGTCTTGGAGAATTACATCCATAGGTCTGTCATCTCCCGGATGATATCCTTGTTTTAGGTCATAGTCCCAAAATTTTCCAAATTGATGCCAGGTATAAGCTACAACTCCATTCCTCATTCTTTTTATGATATTATAAAAGGAAGTCCCGGTCTCTTTCTCTATCATTTTTATCAAGATTTTGCCTTGGGTTCTGCTTAATTTCTTAAGTTGTCTTTTAAAATTATACTCCAATTGCCTATAGGTTAATTTGATATACTTTCTTCTTTTTTCAGGGGGCATATCCTTGGTTCTATCCTCTATTTTATTGAGTATATTAATCGCATCTTTTGCATATGGATATACCTTGGGAGCATAGTATTTGTACAATCTAAATCTTTTTCTTTCTTCGTCCGAACTAAAACTTCTCATTGTAGAAAAACTAACGGGATTCAAATCTGCAAGAATTATAGTATCTCCGTCAACAACCATTGTAGAGTATAATTTGCCATTGATTTTAATCTTATTCCCTTTTTTTGCATCTTGACCAAAGGAGTAAAGTCCGGTGATAAGAAGCAGTATTAAAACTATTGAATATTTTTTCATCTGTTTATTTTTTATTATCTTTTAATGTCAGATGGAATCTTTGATAAAAAATAATCATGCCGATTGGTATAAAATTCGTCAGATTATTTTTTATGTCGATTTCATCTGTTTAAATTTTTTATTCGTATTTTGAAAAACACTATTTCCGCTAAATTTACATTATAATTTTGTTTGTTTAAAAAATAGTGTTTGTACATATTGTTTCCTATTTTTCAACGTTAATCTTAGCAATTGTATTTCATTTTCGATTATTTCAACAGATTTTTCTATCATCTTTGTTCCCATTTGAAGATTTTATGAAAATATTAACTTTTTTTAATTAATTTTGTTGATTATAATGTCGATATATTGAAAAACGAATAGAATTTTATAAAAAAAATAAAAATGTTATTACAAATAAGAAAGTCTAAAATACATAAAGCAACTATTACGGATGCGAATTTGAACTATGAAGGTAGTATCACAATTGATGAGGACTTGATGGACGCTACCGACATCATCGCAGGGGAAAGAGTGCAGATTGTCAACAATTACAATGGAGAAAGAATCGAGACTTATGTAATCAAGGGAGAAAGAGGTACAGGGACTGTTTGCTTAAATGGCGCTGCCGCCAGAAGAGCTGAAATCGGAGATGTAGTGATAATAATATCCTATGCAATGATGACTCCTGAAGAAGCGAAAGTTTACGAACCCAAGACTGTGTTTGTTGATAGTAAAAACAAAATCAAAAAGTTTGGAGTTAAATAAGTTCATCAAAACTATATTGAAGTTTATTGTATTTGCCGGAGTAGGAGTAGGCATACTTTATCTTGTATATCAGAGACAGAGTGAAGCCTATCATCAAGAATGTATTTTGAAAGGAATTAGCTCCGAAGATTGCAGCTTGATCAGCAAAGTGTATAATGATTTTGTTCATTCGGATTTGTTATATCTTTTTATGGTCATTTTTTTATTTACTTTGAGCAATGTTTCCAGAGCGATGAGATGGAGGATGATGTTGAAACCAATCGGTATTAACGCAGGGTTTTTTCCGGCATTTAACAGTATTATGCTCGGGTATTTTGCCAATTTGGGATTGCCCAGAGTAGGAGAATTTGTGAGAGCAGGAGCATTGGCAAAAAAAGAAAATGTAAAATTTGACAAAGTGATGGGGACAATTGTTTTGGATAGAATTATCGACGTCATAAGTTTGTTGATTGTTTTTATTATCACTATTGTGATTTCTTCCGGCAAGTTATTGGATTTCATTAAGGACAATGGTGATATTTCAAATAAAATAATGAGTATAATCAAAAACCCTGTTTATTGGTTTATAGGAGTATTTTTTTTATTAGCTGTATTTTTTGTACTGAAGAGCAATAAGTTCAAGGAAAGTTTTATCGGAAAAAAAATATTTAACTTTATACAAGGAATATTGACAGGAATTAAAAGTATAAAATCAATTGATAAGCCGGTTATATTCATTTTTCATTCAGTCTTTATTTGGGTGATGTATTTTATGATGAATTATGTCGGGTTTAAGGCATTTGAACCGACCTCGCAATTGGGCTTGGATGCTGCTATTGTAGTCTTTACTTTTGGAAGTTTGGGAATGGTAATTCCGTCTCCCGGTGGTATGGGCACATATCATTTTCTTGTAATAGAAGCGCTAAAGTTGTTTAATATCAATGGCAGTGATGGTTTTTCTTATGCAAATATCATTTTCTTTTCAATACAGATTTTCGGTATTATCTTCTTTGGAATAATTGCCATAATTATGCTTAATATTAATACTAAAAATAAAATAGTAATAGACAAAAGTGAATTATAAAACTAAGATTTTTCGCAATATTGACAGTCAATCGATTGAGTTGATTAACAAATGGAAATCGGAGGGCAAACGTATAGTCTTTACCAATGGCTGCTTTGATATACTTCACAGCGGACATATCAAATATTTGTCAGAGGCAGCAGCGCTTGGAGATAAATTGGTGATTGGACTCAATAGTGATTCGTCTGTAAGTCGATTAAAAGGAAGTAATAGACCAATAAAATCCGAAGAATGCAGAGCGGATATTTTGGCATTTATGGCTGAGGTTGATATGGTAGTGATATTTGATGAAGATACACCGGAAGCTCTTATAAAAAGAATAATTCCGGATATATTGGTAAAAGGAGGAGATTGGAAAATAGATGAGATAGTAGGAGCTGATATAGTGATTAACAATGGCGGAGTAGTAAAATCTTTGAGTTTTTTGGAAGGATTTTCGAGTACAAAAATCATAAATAGAATGATGAAATAAAGAGCTTAAATTTTAAATGGATGAAAATAAAAGAAATTACAGATTTTTTAGAGACAATTGCACCATTGGAATATCAAGAGAGATATGACAATTCAGGTTATATAGTTGGTAATAGTGAAAATGAATTTAAAGGAGCTGTTATTTGCTTGGATTCTACAGAGGAGGTAATTGATGAGGCGATTTCATTGGGGTATAACTTGGTGATAGCTCATCACCCGATTATTTTTCAGGGTATAAAGAAATTGACAGGCAAAACATATATCGGCAGGACTATTCTTAAGGCTATTAAAAACGATATTACAATTTATGCTATTCATACCAATTTGGATAATTCTTTTGCCAATGGAGTCAGCACAAAAATAGCGTCTAAACTCGGATTTGATAATCTTGAGATTTTGGATCCCAAACCGGAGTTTTTAATTAAAAACAAGGAAGTTGGAACCGGGGTAATAGCTACTTTGGATAAGGAAATGGGGGAGATGGAATTTTTGAAGTATCTTAAACAAAAATTGAATCTAAATTGTATTAAATATACGGGACTAAGAGGACAAAATGTCAAAAGAGTAGCGATTTGTGGTGGTGCTTGCAGCTTTTTATTGAAAAAAGCTTTGCGTTCGGATGTTGATGTATTTGTCACCGCTGATTTTAAATATCATGAATATTTTGATGCTGAAAATAAGCTAATAATTGCAGATATAGGTCATTATGAGAGCGAAATCTTCACAATTGAGCTAGTTTTTGATATTTTAACAAATAAATTTAGTACCTTTGCCGCCCGTTTGACAAATGTTATAACAAACCCTGTAAAATATTTATAAAATTATGGCTACAGCAAAGAATGCAACAACAGAAACAACAGCAGAAAAATTAATTACACTTTATACTCTTCAATATACTGCTACACAACTTGATGAAATCAACAAAATGCAAGGAGAGCTTCCTATGGAGGTAAAAGATATGGAAGACGAAATCGCAGGTTTGAGCAAAAGAAAAGAAAGGTTTCAAACCCAAATGGAGAATTTTGAAGCAGAGATAAATAAGCACAAAGAAAATATCGCAGTGTCTAATGCAGCTATTGAGAAATACAAAATCCAATTGGACAATGTAAAAAACAATAGAGAATTTGAAGCTCTTTCAAAAGAAATAGAGTATCAGTCTTTGGAAGCTCAATTGTCCGAAAAGAAAATTAGAGGACTTGAAGAGAAATTGGAGAAAGTGAAAGAAATGGCTGAAGGTATCGACGAAACTATTGAAGCTAAGAAAGAGCAATTGGATAAGAAAAAAGTGGAATTGGAAGCAATTATCCAAAAGAATGAAAAGAAGGTGGGTACTCTTGAGAGAAAATTGGTGAGATTGAGTAAAAAAGTTGAAGATAGACTATTAAAAGGGTTTAATGCGCTTAGAAATAGATATTCCAATGGTTTGGCTGTCGTGACTATCGAAAGAAAAGCTTGTGGAGGTTGTTATAATACAGTACCTCCTCAAATAAAAATTGAAGTTGCGCAGAATAAAGAAATTATCGCTTGTGAAAACTGTGGTAGAGTTTTGATTTCAGATGAGCTGGCTACTGAAGTGGATAAAAAAGATAGAACAGTAGTAGAAGAAGAAAAACCAAAAAGAAGAATAAGAAGAACAAAGGCAAAGGGATAAAATATATCACCCGTTTTTCTGTTTAGTAAACGATGAAGTTGATAAATCATATAATAAAAAGAATCTTGTTACCGGCAGGATTCTTTTTTATTTTTGTCCTTTCCGGTAATTTAAACGCTCAAAAATACTTTTCGATAACTCCCGGGATTAAATATGCATACAGAACAATAACATATTTGCAATTGGATAAAGCACAGCAAATATTAGATTCCCTTAAGATTGCAGAACCCGGCAATATGTTGATTTATCATATTGAAAACTATATTGATTTTTACCGGATTTTTATTAATGAGGATGAAGATGAATTTGAAAAATTACGGAATAACAAAGACTACAGAATAGAAAAGATAGAGTCAGGGGATAAAGATTCTCCATATTATCAATTTAGTAAAGCGGAAATAACATTGCAATGGGCGATAGTCAGATTGAAATTTGGGGAAAATGCAAAAGCTGCATTTGAGGTAAGGTCAGCTTTTAAAGCACTAAAGAAAAATCAAAAGAAATTTCCCGGATTTGTGGCAAATTACAAAAGCCTAAGTGTGATTCACGCTTTAACCGGCACATTGACCGGATTGAACAAAACAATATTTACTACTATCACAGGTATTGACGGGACAATAAAGCAGGGTGCATCAGAGATAAAGAAGCTAATTGAATATACTAAAAACAATTATTTTTTATTCAAAGATGAATCTTATACAATTGCAAGTTTTATCGCATTTCACTTGGAAAACGACAAAGAAAAAGCCTGGAAACTCATCAATGAGGCAAATTTGGATATCAAAAACAGCCCTCTTGCTTGTTTTGTGTTGGCAAATATGGCTCAAAAAACAGGCAAAAATGAATTTGCTATAAAGATATTGGAGAATAAGCCAAATAATCCCGGGCAACTATCTTTTTATTATTTGGACTATATGTTGGGCAAAAGTCTGCTGTATAAAAGTGACAGGATGGCTTATTACTATCTGAAAAGGTTTGTAGATAATTTTAATGGTATAAATTATATCAAGGATGCATACTTGAAATTGGCCTGGTTTGAATTGATAGTAAACAATGACGAGAAAGCTTATTGGCAAAATATTGCCAAATGCATTTCAGAGGGAGCATCGATTGTGGATGAAGATAAGACAGCAAAAAAAGTAGCTTTCAAATCCGTTTTACCCAATCCGGTACTATTAAAAGCAAGATTGCTCTATGATGGTTCTTATTATGATGATGCCTATTCCGTATTGATAAAAAATAAAAAATTGTGCTTAAATTCCTATACAAACAGATTGGAGTTCAATTATAGAATGGGTAGGGTCTTACAAGCTCTGAATAATTATGATGAAGCTATAAAATACTTTGAAAATGCTGTAAAAACAGGAGAAGGAACAAACTCACATTTTGTATGTAATTCGCTTCTGCAAATGGGGGTTATTTACGAGAAACTTTCAAAATATAAACAGGCAAAAAAATATTATAAGAATTGTTTGGATATAGATTCCGATGAATACAAAAACAGTATCCACCAAAAGGCAAAAGCCGGATTAATAAGGATAAAACATTGATTTTTTTTGTTTAGCTTTTCGGATTCGTTTTTTTTACTTAACTTTGGAGTGATTTAGTAAAATATAGTGATTGAATACGGCTGATGAGATGTCAGGATCATCTAAACTTTAGGAAAATTGTAAGAAACACATGAAAATAGATTTAAAAAAACTTTTTGGACTTGATAAGGATTTTGACGAGAAAAGTATAAATGCCCTGCTAAATGCGATAAACAAAAATCATCTTAAAGAATTTGACTATTTGAAGTTTAAGGCTTCAATTAAAAATTTGGTGGAGATGAATATGGATGAAGAAACAAGCATCAAATCTACTTTTACCACCGCAAAAACCATTGGAATAACCAAAGATTATCTACTTGATACGATAAAGCATTATAAAACTGTTCTTCAAAAAGAGAAAGAAAATTTTTCAATCGCCCTTAAGAATAAATTGGACAATAGCATTGTCAATAAAAAAAAGGAAGGCGAAGATTTAAAAAAGGAAATTGCCAATCTTGAGAACAAAATAAAAGAATACCAAAAAGCGATTGAACAAGGAAAAAAACGTCTTAATAATATCGATAGCGATATATCAAAAGTCAAAACAAAAATTGAATCAGCAAAAAATAATTTCTTGAGCGTCTTGAATCATTTGGAGACAATCATTGATGAGGATGAATCAAAAATCAAATCAGTTCTTTAATTAACAAAATTTAAGTAAAAGAAAATTTATAAAGATGGAAAATAATTTACCAAACAGAAAACCAAAATCTTTTTGGTCAAGGCCTGAAGGAGTTTTGGGAGCGATAGTTTTAACTGCTTTAATCGTTGGAGGCGGCTATCTTATTATATCTAATCTCGCAGCATTAACCGCTTTTATGGGCAATGTTTTGGGATTGGCCGTAACGGTATTGGCTATCGGAGTACTGTTGTATATGGTCATCGACCCCAAAATGCGAAACTTAGTTTCATACATGTATAAAAGTGTGATGCGAAAAATCACCAGTATCTTTGTTACCATTGATCCAATCGGTATTTTAAAAAATTATATCGAGGATATGCAGACCAATCTTGGAAATCTCGATAATCAGATTAGTAACCTGATGGGGCAAATCAGAAAAATCAAATCCCTGTGGACTAAGAACGAAGAAGACATAAGAGTTAATTTGCTCAGAGCAAAAAAAGCCAAAGAGCTTGGTGATGAAAAAAATACTCTGCTTTCTTCCAGAAAAGCAGCAAGACTCAAAGATGTAAATGAAAAATATGCTGTTTTGCTTAAAAAAATGGATATACTTAAGAGACTATTGAAAAAAATGTACGATAATTCCGAGATACTTTTGGAAGACACCAAAGACCAAGTAAAGGTAAAAGAGGAGGAGAGAAAGGCTATTCGTACTTCTCATACCGCTATGAAATCTGCTATGAATATCTTGAGAGGAAACAAAGATAAGAGAATGATGTTTGACGAAGCTGTCGAATATATAGCTGATGATATCGCAAATAAAGTTGGTGAAATGGAAAGAATGATGGAATTATCATCAAATTTTATGGAATCAATAGACTTGGAAAATGCACAATTTGAGGACAAAGGCTTGCAAATGCTTGAGGAATTCGAAAAGCAAAGTACTCTTTTGATGCTCGATCCGCCAAAGGCATCCGCTAATGAATTTAGTTTGGATGATCTTAGTGTACCTGAAAAAACTACAAGAAATACGGGTTCATCGTCATCATACGATAGTTTATTTGATTAGACATATCGCTCCACCGGTTGTGTCCTGTTGAGCTCCGGTAACAGTTTTGAGTGTATTTGTTTTTTCGTTTACCCTTAGGTATCCCATGTATGCCATTAGTAGAGATTCTTTGTAGTCAATAATGGATTCATCAGGGATTATTATCGAATAATTTCGACCTAATTTAGCTATTTTGTCCATTAAAAATATGTTTTTTGCACCACCGCCTGTAAACATTATTTTTGGTTTGCCTTTTGTTTGAGTTATATTTTTTCTCAATTCGTCTATCAAACTTACGGCAATCAATTCTATTACCGTAGCCATTTTATCTTCAATAGACGAACTATCATTTTCTAAAACAGGGATGAAGTTATTTTTAATAAAATTATTATCCAGAGATTTTGGAAATGATGACGAAAAATAGTCAAAAGAATATAATTTTGTCAGTAATTCTTTATTTACTCTTCCTTTTGAAGCAATATGTCCGCCTTTATCATAGTCCAAACCTTTTTTATTTGCTAAAAAATTCAACAATTGATTGCAAGGGCTAATGTCATAGGCAATGGTTTTTTCACCATTTGTAATACTGATATTTGAAATCCCACCGAGATTGACCAAGGCATCATACTCTTGAAATAAATCCCTGTCCAAGATGGCAACTATCGGTGCTCCTTGCCCTCCAAAACCGATATCCATAGACCTGAAATCATATATTGTAGATATTCCTGAAGCAGATGCTATCGCAGAGCCATTAGCAATCTGCAAGGTCATTTTGTTTTGAGGTTCATGAAATACAGTATGTCCGTGAGATGCGATATAATCCACATCTTCACCGGAGACAAATTCCTTAGCAATTTGACCAAACAAATAGCCCAAATCATAATCAGCAAGGGTTATTTCACGCGCAGATGATTGTGGAAGTGACCTAAGACGTGAAACCCACTTACCGGAATAAGCAATGGTATCTGCTTTGATTATATTCCAAGAGACTTTTTCGTCTTTACCCTCACTAAATTCACAAAGAGCTAAATCTATCCCGTCTAAGGAGCTACCTGACATTATTCCGAGTATCTTCATATGGCAAATATAATAATATTCTGGTATAATTACAAAAGGATAGGGGGATGAGGTGCATTTCATTTTTTCGCATAAAAGTTAATTTTTCTATTTGCTCAGACCGCCCCGCATATGAAATTGATCCGTTTTACTTCTATATACTACCTCAATGTGCCGTTAGGCACAAAACATGGGTAAAAAAGGCTATTAACCAACTAAAATGCGTGCCGTAGGTACGCAATGTTGCCTACATCAACAAAATTTCTTGTAATAAAGCGAAAAAATGAAATACATCTGGGGGATGTTGCAACGCCCCATAGTAATTCAATTATTATTCATATTGATTGTCCTTGTTCCGGCAAGAGTTATTGAGCTTGTACTATCTACGTTCCCTTGTATATTATCAATGTGAGAGAGATTATCGGCACTCAAAACCGAATAATCTTTAAAATCAAAATATAGAGAGCTAATAGATGTATTTTTTAATTTAAATTTTGTAGCTTTTAATTCAAGATGTAAGTTTTGTATCTTTGAATCAATAATTCTACAAGGATATAAATTTAAGGTTTTTATACTAAGAGAGTCTTGATTGAAGTTGTAAAAGTCGCATTCTCCGGCAAAAACGCTTACATATGAAATTGAATCCGGAATTTCTAATTTTATAGAAAAATTATTATCAAGGTAGAGAGATTTTCCTACTATTGAAGACTTGATATTGGAATCATTATTGTACCTAATCCAAAAGCTATCACCAACAGATATCTGTACATTTGATTTCTGGGCAAGGTTAATTATCAGACTGTCTATCTGCTTATCGATAACAAGAGTTTTATATTTTATATTTGATCTCAAATTTTGAACTTTTTTAAAGGACATGTATATACTGAATGGTATCAACATTAAAATAAAAAGAAACATTCCTATCAATAATTTATTACTTGTTTTCATGTGTTTTACTTTTTTTAGTTTTATGTTTTTTATATAGTTTCTTAAGGTCGGCAAAAGATATTCCCAGTATTTTCATTGTATCAAATACTTCAGGCAATTCATCATTTGTGAATTCCTTGTACTTAATATCAATAGCATTTTCTCTAGCATTTTCACTTATGAAATATCCTATCCCTCTTTTGTTAAATATTATATTTTTATCCTGCAAATAAGTATAAGCACGCATTACAGTATTGGGGTTTACACCCAATTGTATAGCCAAATCTCTAACCGATAAAATCCTGTCTCCTATATTGTATTTTTTAGAAATAATACTATTTAAGAAGTAGTCGGTTATCTGTAGATATATTGGTTTTTTGCTGTTGAAATTCATATCTCTTTCTCTTTTAATTTTAAGTAAGCTACAAACCAGAAAAACAGTACAAGGCCATATTGCAATAAATGTTTTATTACAACAGATGGAAAAGTATTATCAAACGGAATTAGTAAGTGGTCACTTTTATGAAACATGTTGCTTTTTCCCAGATCAAGTGAATAGTTATTTACAAAATAAATACTTATGGATAAAATCAAAAAAATTATTAAAAATACAGATAAAGCGAATATTGATGTTTTAAAATGTGGTGATTTTTTGAAAACCACAGCCCCGAGTAAAAACAATGCATTTAGATTGAAATAAACGCTGATAATAGTTGGAAATATTTTGCCTTCAAACGTAAAATAGCTCTGTATGTATTCGGGTTTATAAATGTTGAATACAAAGATAACTACATAATCAAACAGTAAAAACATCAGAGTGAAAAGTATAAAAAAACCAAATGAACTCAATAATAAGTATGACAAATATTTCTCAATAGTTGATGAGGGTAAAGTTAGATAACTTATGGCTTTTTCGGTTTTTCTAAATGCAGGAAAAGAAAATCCTGCAAATACGACTCCTAAAATTATCAAAACAACAAAGTAATAAATACGAAGCGATTTATTCAAATCAATGATACTATCAGGACTATTTACAATTTCAATAATTATAAAAACAAGAACTATTAACAAACTTATTAGAATCGTATTAATGACAACTTTGATATTTTCGGTAATATCTTTTTTTAGCGTGAGCCAAAACCTATTTATATTAAACTGTGGCATGATTTTCAATTTTGTTTTTATCAAATATCTCTTTAATCTTTTTATCATTTACTAATACGGCATTAAACAAAAGCTCTAAATCTACAGGAGTATATTGATTATCTATATTTTTTCCTACTATCCTTGTAGAACCAAACTGTTTTTCTTCATATAAAATTTCACTTTCATTATGCTCTTGCTTTTCACTAAAAACCAAATTTTCGATAATGCCATCTATAGCAGAAGAAAATCTGAGTTGTCCATGATGTATTATCGATATATGGTCAACTATTTCCTCAATATCTTTGATTTGATGTGTAGAAATAATGAAAGTTTTATTTGTATCAGCCAAACCCGCTAATATTTTTCTAAATTGTACTTTTGATGGAATATCCAAGCCGTTGGTTGGTTCATCCATCAACATTACCTCAGTATTGCAAGCTAGGCCAAATGCTAATAAAAATTTTTTCTTTTGACCTAAAGATAATTTTGTAATAATCGAGTTTTGTAATACTTCAAATTCGCTAAGGTAATGCTCAAATTGACTATATTCAAACCCGGGATAGAAAGGGGAATATAGCTCGACGAACGACTCAATAGTAATTGAAGGAAAATCAAATTCCTCCGGAATAAGAAAGTATTTTGACAAATATTCGGGAGACCTACCAACTGAATCTATACCATCTATTGATATATTCCCGGTTTTAGGATACCTCAATCCGGATATCAATTTCATCAAACTGGTTTTTCCCGAACCATTTTTTCCTAGAAGTCCATAAATAGCCCCGGGTTCAAATTTCATTGTCAGGTTATCAAATATTAATTTGCCTTTTTTGTAAGCAAAATCTACGTTATTTACTTGTATCATTTTATATAGTTTTAGTGTATTATTATACTAATACAGCACAAAAGTATAATAAATAATAATAAGATGCAAGAAAATAAGAAAAAATTAACCAAAAATAAATTTGAGGTAGTCTCAAAGGACGCATTTCATTTTTTCGCATTGTGAGTTCTATCCATTGATTTTATAGAAAGATAAAATTTCCTCGATGTAAATAACCGTGGGTGAAACCCGCGGTATCCGAACATCAATCATTATATTGGCTATAACACACCACTTGCCCAAAAGAGATGCATTCATCATTTGGCGATAATTCCTTGTGAAAATACAGCTTGTATTTGTCTTTCATAAAGCTGATAATAATATCAACCAATAATTGGTTTTGAAATACTCCGCCACTAAATGCAAGATTTTTTATTCTGTGTTTTTCTGCTACTTGATTTATAAAATCTACCAGCGTAGTATGGAATTTTGCAGAAATTAATTCAGGGCTCAATTGTTTTTCTAAATCTCCGAAAATGTTTTTTACCAAATACTCGACGAAATTTCCGGGAATGTGCTTTTCTTGCAGATAGGATAAATCAATTGAGTAATCATTGGTTTTAAAGTACTTCATTGCTGCGGATTCCAATTGCATTGCAGCTTCTCCTTCAAAAGTTTGTTTATCGATTCCTAGTACTACTGAAGCAATCGCATCAAACAATCTTCCGGCACTAGTCGTCTTCAAGATATCCTTATCCTTCAAAATCTTATTATAGATTTTCCATTCTGTTTTAGAAAATTTGTTTTCTAACAATTGTTTTTCATCAAAATTATTGGCTACAGCGAGAGCGGAAATCCTTGGCTCTTTTGGCATTTTGTCTCCCAGAATAAACGGAAATTCATCCAAATGATCTACTCTTTTTACCTCTCCTACCGAATATTTGAAAAATTCTCCACCCCAGATATTGCCATCTTCTCCCAAGCCTGTTCCGTCCCATATCACTCCAAGAATATCTTCTTTTGAATCCAATAAATTATTTTCTCCCAATACAGCAAAAAAATGTGCTTTGTGATGCTGCACTTCAAAGGTTTCTATGTTTTTCCTATCTGCAATCTCTTTTCCATATATACTCGTGAAGTAGTTTGGATGTTTATCGATAATCACGGCTTTAATATCGGGATTAAACAATTTTTCAAAGTGATTGAGGGTATTTTTATAATTGTTTTCAGCTTCAAAACTATCTGTACTTCCAAGATATTGGCTTATATAAATATTGCCTTGATTAAGGAGTGTAAAAGTGCTTTTGAGCATTGCTCCCATCGCTAACACAGATGTACGAGCTAAATTTAATTCAGCATTGATATACGAGGGAGCAAGTCCTCTTGACCTTCTGACAATTATTTTTGCATTATTCGATTTACTGTATCTTATCACACTATCATCTTGAGGAATTACAATTTCCCTATTGTTTGAAATAATAATATCTGCTATTTTAGAGAGCTCTTCGTAGGCTATTTTATCCTCATAAATTATTGTCGAATTGGAAATATTGCCACTGGTTGCAACAATGGGTTTTTGAAATTTATCCAAAAGCAGTTTGTAGAGTGGAGTATAAGGTAACATCACGCCCAAAATATCCGAATTTGGAGCTATTTGTTCATACGCTAATAGAGTTTTGGGCTTGTCTTTTTTATTCAAAAGTATAATAGGAGCAGAATAATCTGAAAAGCTTTCTCTCTCAATTTCCCGAAGTTCAACATCATTTTTCAGTTCATCAATACTGTGATACATCAGTGCAAAGGGCTTCGTAGGTCGCTGTTTTAACGTACGAAGACGCGAAACTGTCCTTTGGTTGCTTGCATCGCAGGTCAAGATATATCCCCCTATTCCTTTTATTGCAATTATTTTGCCTGCTTCCCATTGATTGACTATATAATCTATATCTTCAAATTTATTTATAAGTTTACCATTCTCATATATTGATAATTCAACAGAGCAATCAAGACAGGAATTAGTCTGAGAATAGTATCTCCTATCCAAAGGATTGTCATATTCTTCACGACAAGAATCACACATTTCAAATGTACTCATGGTAGTAGTTTCCCTATCGTAGGGAAGTGACTTTATAATAGAATACCTAGGGCCGCAATTGGTGCAAGTGATAAAGGGGTACAAATACCGGCTGTTATCCTTCTGATACAATTCTTTTGCACAATCATCACAAATAGCAAAATCCGGTGTCAATAATAATTTGGATTCTTTACCGGAGGAACTGTGGATTATTTCAAATTTATCATAATGGACAAATTCAATTTCTTCCATTTTATATCCGGTTATAATCGACAATTCAGGTGCTTTATCGATTAGTTCTTTTAGCAATATTTCGGCAAAGGTCTTTGTAGTGTTGATATGAATATGCACACCGTCATTGGTATTATTGACCCAACCGGTTAGAGAATGATCTAAGCACAATTTATAAACAAAAGGTCTAAAACCTACTCCTTGAACAATCCCTTCGATATGTATGTGAAAAGTCTTCAAATCTAATTGCTAAATATCCAATAAATACCGATAATAATCGCAAAAAAACCACCGAGAATTTGAATTGCTGTAACCGCAGATTTATTTCCTGATCTTTTAACAGACTGCGATAGTTTGCCCAAAACCAATGTATATATTATCATAGCCAATACAGTACCAACACCAAAACCTATAATGTATTGTACGCTTTGGAATCTATTATCAAAACCCAATACAGGCAGTAGCAAAAGAAAATGTGCAATACCAGCCAAACCATGTATAAATCCAATACCAAATGAAGTAGTTGCATCGTGACTTTTCACTTCATCATGGCTATGAGTATGTCCGTGATTGTGATCGTGACCGTGTTTATGTATATGTACATATTTTTTATCTGCTAAATGGATATGGGGATGTTTGTGAGTATTTTTTGATTTATATATCCTAAAAAATGACCAAATTCCAATGCCAATCAATACAAATCCAACCAGAAATTCACTATGTGCTGATATTTTGTCAACCGGAATACTGTCCTTCAATAAAATAAACAAAAATCCTATTAATAGCATCCCGGACAAATGTCCAAGTCCCCAAAATAATCCGATTTTCCAAGTCTGTTTGTCCTTTTCAAAAACAAGAGGAGTGACAGCAGCAAGATGATCCGGCCCCGAAATGACGTGAAGCATTGAAGCGAAAATACCTGCTACTATTGGAAAAGCTTGAATCATTGAGCTAAGGTATAAATAATACTTTTAAATATAAAGATTATGCACCTGTTATAATTCTACATCCTCAAATTCGTATCCATCATTGTATATTTCGTCGGTTTTTCCAAATAAAGAAATAATATATCCGGATAAAAGACCGGAAATTACTGCGATTAAAATGGTTATAGCTATTCCTTTTAATTGTGCTCCCGGATTTAAATTATCAACAACAACAATAGCTGCTAATCCACCAAATATACCGGGAAGACCATGAAGATTGGAAACTCCACATGTATCAACAATCTTATGAAACTTTTCTTGTTTCGCTTGGAATATTGCAAACCCGGCAGTTGATAATGCACCTGCGATTAATCCAATGACAATAGCCTCGAAATGACTTGCATGATCAAATGTTGCTCCAATTGCGACACCACCGGCTAAAGCAGCATTTGCTATATCGGCAGCATTGATTTTTCCCCTAATAGAAACTGAAGCTATATATGTTGCAATAGTAGAACCTGACAAGGCTAAAAACACGTTAACAACAGACATTGGAATAGCTTCAACTGGTACTAATGCAGAACAAAAGCTTGGCCAAAATACCCACAACACCATACTACCAAGAAGTGAAAATTTATCAGTGTTATCATCGGTTAAAATAGGGATTTCTCTTTGTTTTTTAGTTGTTAATGATATTGCTGCTGAAATCCCAAAAATAGCTCCAAATGCATGAATTACGATTGAACCACCGGTATCTGCAATTTTGCCTACAAAATTGAAATAATCATCTACAACGATTAGTTCATTTATGATATAAAATGGGATAAATAATAATCCAAGGACTAAATACTGGTGCATTTTAATTCTACCGAGAATTGCTCCTGCAGCGATTAATAAACTGGCTGCACCGAATTCTGCAAGAATAAATTGTTCTATCTCTCCTTTTGCTTCAAAAAGTCCTAAACTCTTTATGGCAATGTACATTGGCAAAGATATACTTACTAATAGAAAAGTAGCCGTAATTGCTGATCGCCCATATTTTTTTACAAATACCATTAAAAACCCAAAACCTATTAAAAGCATTGCCATAATATGTATTGCTCTATTATATTGTTGAACCTCTATTATTGAAGAAATTTTATCTTGGGCTTCAAGAATAGTGATAGAAACTAAAGATAAAATTGAAACTAAACCTAATTTTGTAAAGATGTTTTTCATTTGTGATTATGTGTTTTGAGTTATTTAATAATTGTTATAATTAATATCATAAAGAAAATATTCCAAGTTCATCCTGACAAAAGTTCAGACAAAATTGAAATATTATTTCACATAGTGTATTATGCTAAAAGTCCAAGCAAAATTATATTTATATTTAACATAAATGTTATTTTCTTACCAAATTTAGTTCCCCATTTGTTAATTTATAATCTTGCAAAATTAAAAATCATTGCTGTATTATTAAGTGAGAGAGGCGTATTTCATTTTTGCGCTTTACCATTGCTTTGCCTCAGACTCCTAAAGGAGAATCAACCCGCAACGCGAAAAAATGAAATGCACCTAGTGAGAGTAATAAGCGGGTGAATTTCATTTTTTTTTTGCATATAAGATTAATTTTTCTATTTGCACAGACCGCTCCACTTATGAAATTAATCCGTTTTACTTCTAAATAGTGTCTGCCCGAAAACAGACAATTTTTGAAATTCTGATAATTTTTGCTTAGATTTTGATTTTTTTGCAATGATTTGATGCCTTAGTATCAATCACTTGAAAAAAAGTAAAAAGATAACAAAAAGAATCAATTTCAAATTTGATGTGTTTTCGAGCAGACACTATATACTACAGCAATGTGCCGTTAGGCACAAAACATGGGTAAAAAAGGTTTTATTAACCAACTGAAATACGTGCCGTAGGTACGTAATGTTGCCCACATCAACAAAATTTCTTGTAATAAAACGAAAAAATGAAATAAACCTTAATAACCTTAAGTGTTAGTCCCTTTCATATCTTTGCACAACTGTTACAAAGACCATTTACAATTAATGAATAGTTATGCACAACAAAACTACCGGGAATACTTTTCACTTCAATACTTTGCTCATCAAGACATAGGGTTTTATCACATTTTTCACAGTGAAAGTGCGGATGAACCGAATGGTTACCAAAACTACAGTGTTCTGAACACAAGGCATACTTTACAGATTTACTTCCATCATTGACATTGTGGATTAAATCTGAGTTTTCAAAAGTTTTTAATGTCCTATATATCGAAACTCTATCACTCCACGGTAATTTCCCTTCAATTTCAGCTAAAGACATAGCAAAACTGTTCTGAAGGAAAACTTCTAATATAATACCAATTTAACTCTAAAATATCGCAGATATTAATTTTAATTTCCCAATATTTTCGTTAAAAATACTCGCCATAGCTGGGCTATGACTGTGTTTTTTAACTCAATCTTGAAAAATTAATTCTATAATATCTATACGATATCTTAAAGATAATTTGGTATAAAATTCTTACTGCAGTTGGTTTTACATTTTTCTTTTCCAATAATTCAATTACTTCTTCATTCATCTTTTTGTTTTTATGATTTCGTTATAACACTTAGTTTTTTTCTCTGTGGTTCTCTGTGTGATTCTCTGTGGTTCTCTGTGTAAGAGCTATGTCACAATTTTTTGTTACACAAAGGGACACAGAGAAGACACAAAGGAACACAAAGCTATTCTTCACAAGAATTATATCCAGACAATCAATAGCACCTCCTGTGGTTCAATTCTGAAGCCTGTCTTCTTCAATTATCCTGTATCTCCCCCTCCATTTTAAGAACCCATCCCCAACCCTTCCCTTGGCAAGGGAAGGGAAATGTGTTAATGCTCATGCTCAGTCTCTTCTTTTTTCATATCTGCTATCAAATAATATGCTGCATTCAATACAAATTGCGTATCATCCGGAAGTGCTTTAATCATTTTTACTTCCGTATATCCTTCATCTTGTTGCCCTTTGATTATTTCAACCATTTTAAACATTTTTACATCATTTTCATTATGATTTTCGTGACTATCACTATGGGAATCTTCTTCGTGGTTTTCATGGTCTCCTTCATCGAAATGCTCTTCTTCATGATTATGATCCTCTTGCAGTACAAATACATAAGACTTGGTTCCCTCTGTTACAATAGCATCATCAGGCAATGTATTTGTTAATATCTTGTCGGTATGTATATGGCCTGAAATATACATTCCCGGTATAAGTCCAGTTGGTTTTTTGTCCAGTTTTGCATGAATATGAACAGCCCTATTGCTGGGTTCAAACTCTTTTCCAATCGCAAAAATAGTAGCCAAAAACTCCTCTTCCGGTCTGTTTGCGACACTAAAATGTATTTTTTGCCCTTCTTTGATATACTGTACATCCTTTTCGAATATCATAAAATCTGCATGAATGCTTGAATTATCAGTTATCTCAAAAAGTTTGTCTTTTGCATCCACATAAGTTCCAATTTTGACATTTACATCATTTACATATCCTTTTATAGGGGAAATAATGGCTATTGAATTTCTTATAATACCATTTTTTACATCTTCAGTTGAGATATTCAATAATTGCAATCTTGATTTTAAGCCCTGAAGTTTCGCTTTGGCAATTTGATATTCGGACTTAACTTTCTGTAGATTTCTTCCTGCTCCGACATTATTTTCCACAAGTTCCTTTTGCCTTTCGTAGTCCAATTTTAAAAACTCCAACTCGTGAATAGTTTTTGCGTACTCTTCTTGTAATGAAACATAATCTGGATGTTCCAATATCGCCAAAACTTGTCCTTTTCTCACCTTATCTCCGTGAAAGACTTTTATCCTCTTAACATTTCCTCCGATAAATACCGTAACATCAGCTGTATTTTCGGGTGATACCTCCAATTTTCCATTTGCTTTAATCACTGTTGTAAGATTTCTCTTTTGCATTTTTCCCAGTTTTAAATCCAAGGCTTTAATCTGATTTTCATTCAAAGCAACTGTTCCTTCCGGTGTATGATTATGTTCTTCACTTTCTACATTAGTGGCATTATGGCTTTTTACATTTGGATTTGTGCAAGAAAATGCAAAAAGAACCGCTATTAATACTATTATTATTTTATTCATTTTTATTAAAATTTTGATTTTGTTTAATTTTTTAAATATTCCAATTGTTCTTTTAATCTGTAGTACTTAGATTTTTGAATTAAATATTCTTGTTTTGTTTTTATTGCCGATTCTACATTTTGGTTGAATTGGATATAATCTATACTTCCTAACCGGTATCCCAATTTTGCAGCATTTAACTGCTCATTTGCCAAAGGAATAGCTTCTTTTTTGTAATATGTTAGCACTTCTACTATTGTTTGATATTGGTTTTTTAGGTCTTTGTACATAGCGTCCAATTCCACTTTCTTTTGTATATATTTTTGGTTTGCAAGCTCAATATCCATTTTAGCAATATTTTTATTTGCCTTGAAAGAATTATATGATATCGGGACTGATGCCCCAATTTGCCAACCGTGATAACCGATGCTTCCGTCAATAGATTGCAATTTATATGCAGCACTGAATTTTGGCAAATAAGCTGCTTTTGATGAATTGAATTTCGCTTTTGAAACTTCAATATCTTTTTGGAAATATTCCAAAAGACTACTGCTTTCAATCGGAGCTTTGCCGGATTCTATTACGGTAAAATCTATTTGTTCACCTGTTTTATCAATATCTATTTCATCATTTGACAAAAGGTATTGATTCAATAAATTCAGAGCAGATTTATAATTGCTTTCTGCTTTTTTGATATTGATGATTAACTCTTTGTATTTTCCCAATGCTGAAAGATACGCAATTTTGGATGTTGATTGAGTTTTGAATTTGATTTTGGCAGCTTTTACAAATCCTGAATAAATACTATCCAGTTCTTTGTACAATTGCCATTGCTCCTTGGCTGCAAGAGCATTGTACCAAGCCAAACTAACATCTCTAATCAATACTTTCTCTTGAATGCTCTTTTTTGAAATAGCAAGTTGAGTTTGTGCATCATTGAGCTTTTTCTTATATGGAACAGAAAGAAAATCAATGCCTGTTTGTTCAATACCGATTAGATTAAATACTCCTATTTTACCTCTACCAATTTCTTCCATTCCGGTATAAATGCCTGTATTTCCGTAATTATAGACTTTGCTTTTTGCCGCTTTGTTCTTCTCTATTTCCAAATCTGCAATCTTAATTGACGGATATACTTCCTTTGCCCTAATGATTGATTCTTGGAGGGTATAAACATTTGTTTGAGCATTGGCTTGATTAATAAAAGCAAAACTCAAAATGAATATCACAGAAGCTACTGCAGTAGTCAAATTCACCTTTGATTTCCTATTGGCAAATGATTCAATCATTTTGTACAAAACCGGTAGCACTACTAATGTCAAAATCGTTGCAGTAAGCATCCCACCTATCACAACAGTAGCCAAGGGTCTCTGTACTTCTGCCCCTGCTGAAGAAGAAACTGCCATCGGTAAAAACCCTAAAATGTCGGTAGAAGCAGTCAGTAATATAGGTCTTAATCTTCTCAAAGTACCTTTTTGTATTATCTCTGTTAATTTCATTTTTCCTAATTTTTTTAAATCATTGAAACTACTCAGCAGTACCAGACCGTTCAACACAGCCACCCCGAAGAGTACTATAAAACCGACACCTGCTGAAATACTAAATGGCATATCTCTCAAATACAATGAGAATATTCCACCTACTGCTGCAAATGGTATTGCCAGATAAATCATTAAGGTTTGTTTTAGGGATTTTACTGCAAAAAATACTAAAATAAATATCAATGCCAAGGCCAAAGGAACAACCAAAAGCAATCTATCTGTAGCTCTCTCCAGATTTTCAAATGCACCACCATATCTAATATAATATCCTGTTGGTAATTCCAATTTTTCGTCCAAAACCTTTTGGATATCCATAACAATGGACTTTACATCTCTGTTTTCAACATTGATACCCACATAAGTTCGTCTATTGGTATTGTCTCTACTGATTTGCATCGGGCCGGGTTGATAGCTGATATCTGCAACTTCTTTCAATGGTATTTGATTTCCATCTTCGAGGTCGATATACAGATTTTTAATATCTTCAATGCTTTTTCGATGCGCTTCGTCTAATCTTACGACAAGGTCAAACATCTTTTCACCTTCGTAGATTTTACCTGCCACTCCACCACTAAAAGCGGTCTCAACCATTGTATTTAGCTTGTTTATATCCAAGCCATATCTTCCTAATTCATCGCGCAAATATTTGACAGTAATTTGAGGCAATCCTCTTGTAGCCTCGGCTTTCGCTCCGGCAATACCCTTTATCCCCGAAACAAGCCCTTTTATTTCCTGTGCTTTTTCAGCCAATACATCTAGGTCATCTCCATAGAGTTTGATTGCAATATCCTCGCGTATTCCTGTAAGAAGTTCATTGAATCTCATTTCGACGGGCTGTGAAAATTCATAATTCACACCCGGCAAATCACCTACTTTTTTCCTTACCTGCTCTATCAAATCTTGTTTTGAATGTGCTTTAGTCCACTTTTCCTTAGGATAAAGAATCACGAAAATGTCCGCTATATCCACAGGCATCGGATCCATTGGTAATTCTGCAACACCTATACGACTCTGTATGGATTTCACTTCATCCGGAAAATTCTCCAATACTATTTGTTCAAGTTTTGTTGATGTTTTTGTCATTTCTGTCAATGAGCTACCTGGCTTGATAAAAGCTTGAAAAGCAAAATCTCCTTCATCCAACTGGGGTATAAATTCAGCTCCCATACGCGTAAAAGTGTATCCACCTGCGATTAATAACAGCAACGAAGCTACCACTACCGCTTTGCTATTCTTTAAAGCCCAATTCAAAACAGGTAGATAAAGATTTTTTGTATAATCAATGACTTTGTCTCCCCAAGATTTCTTTTCAGTTTTTGGTGGTTGGAGAAATAGCGCTGCCATCATTGGAATATAGGTCAAACTCAATATCATAACACCCAAAACAGCAAAACCAAAGGTCATTGCCATTGGAATAAACATTTTACCTTCTACTCCTTGCAAGGCTAAAACAGGAATAAAAACTATCAAAATAATCAATTGCCCGAAAAATGCAGAATTCATCATTTTGCTCGCAGAATTATAGGCAATTTCATCTTTTTGAGCAGTTGATAATTTTTTACCAATCATATGTTTCCGGGTAAGATAAAAAATCATACTCTCTATAATAATCACGGCTCCATCTATCAATATACCGAAATCGAGTGCACCAAGACTCATCAGGTTTGCCCATACGCCAAAAATATTCATCATAATAAAGGCAAACAACATCGCTAATGGAATCGTAGATGCTACTATAAGCCCACTTCTGAGATTTCCTAAGAAAAATACTAAAATAAATATCACAATCAATGCACCTATACCCAGATTTTCCGCTACAGTAGAAGTGGTGCTATTTATCAATTTACTTCTGTCCAAAAACGGTTTGATTACAATACCTTCGGGCATTGATTTTTGAATAAGGGCTATCCGGTTTTTTACATTTTTGATTACATCATTGGAGTTTTCTCCTTTTAGCATCATCACTATCCCCCCGACTGCTTCCCCTTTGCCATCTTTGGTAAATGCACCATATCTGACGAAACTACCATATTTTACTTCTGCCAAATCCCGGACATATATCGCTTGACCATTGATAGTTTTGACTACTGTGTTTTTCACATCATCAATGCTTCGCATCAACCCTTCTCCCCTGATAAAATTAGCTTGGTGATTTTTTTCGATATATGCTCCTCCGGTATTCTGATTGTTTTTTTCAAGAGCTTCAAATATATCCGCCATTGTCAGTTCGACACTCTTCAATTTATCGGGATTTATCGCTACTTCATATTGTTTGGCTCTTCCTCCAAAGGAATTTACCTCTACTACACCGGGCAGCATCGCCATTTGTCTTTTGACAAGCCAATCCTGCAATGACCTTAACTTCATATCGTCATATTTTGATTCATATCCGGGTTGTACTTCCAGGGTATATTGGTATATTTCCCCTAGCCCGGTACTTATAGGAGCCATAAAAGGTTCGCCGAATCCCTTGGGAATATTTTCTTTTACTTCTGCCAAAGCTTCACTTACAAGTTGACGAGGCAAAAAAGTTCCGGCTTTGTCCTTAAAAACAATAGTTACAACCGAGAGACCAAAGCGGGAAATACTTCTTATTTCTTCGACATCCGGTAGATTTGCAACAGCTAATTCAACTTGGTATGTGACAAATTGCTCGATATCTTCAGTACCGAGATTTGGTGCAGTAGTGATAACCAAAACCTGATTATTGGTGATATCAGGTACTGCATCCAGAGGGACTTTTTTCATAGAATAGAATCCCCCTATTATCAAAGCGATTGTTAGTAATCCTATAATTGCCTTGTTTTTAATTGAAAATTTAATAATACTATTTATCATTTATTGTGTATTTCAAATATTAAAAAAATTGTAATCTACCCAGAGTATATATTTGAGGTGTATTGAGGATTAATTTCGTTATTACTTCCTATCTATTAGCTGAAAGAAAAGAAGCTGAAAAATCGAAAAATAAGCACGAAATTAAAATCCCAATCGTATCAACAGGGTAAATAAAGATTGTGATCTAATTCAATATGGCTTAAGATTTGGGAGGATTCCAAAATCTATGAAGGAGTTCTTTATCATTAATTAAAACAGGAGTTATCAACAAATCGGTTGATATGTTTTCCAAAACAAATGATGTAGATAAAGTTATTTGATGTGCTTCCGTTTGACAACAGTCACAAGAACAGAAAGGAGAGCACATATCAGAATCATGGCTGTGTCCTTCTTCGTGTTGCTCTGAAAAATAATTATCTGATGCAATATTGATTGTCGTCGCTAATATATCATCACATGGCACAAAAGAAAGTACCAAAATATAAAGCGCCAATAATCCTGCAATATTTTTCATTCTGTTTAAATTAATAATAATCCTAACGCGAAGATAGATAAAATATTTTGCAATTGAGTTGCAAAAGTTGATAAGGTGCATTTCATTTTTTTGCTTTTTCACAAGAAGTTTTGTCGATGTGTTTGATATAGCGTACCTACGGCACGCTTTTTAGTCGGATAAAAGACCTTTTTTACCCATATTTTGTGCCTAACGGCACATTGCTAGACCATGCATTGGGCGTGAGTTCTGTCGTGGAAACCGTATTACCATCAGAGTCAAATTTTGCATCCAAGCTCCTTGTTTTTCCGGTAATAGACCTTCATCTCTGTTTTCCAACTGTGTTTTATCAACCACCGCTCTAAAATAATCAACCCTTTCTTTAGGTGTCAATTTACTCATAGATGATTGAATCTCCGTATTCCCTGAAAAAATTAATAGAACCTCATTGAAAAATAGCATCTTTGGTACAATACTTGCTCTATATCTTGCTAATGAAACCATTAGTGTTTTTTGATACGGAGATTGACCCACAATCACAAAAGATTTTGGATATTGGTGCTATTAAAGATGGTAATAGCGTCCTGCATACCAACAAACTCTATGAGTTTAATGATTTTATTGAGGGGTGTGAGTATTTGTGCGGACATAATGCACTAAAACACGATTGGGAGTATATAAAAGATTATCTGCCGATACAGGTTTCCAAAAGGATAAAGCTTATAGATACATTATTTTATTCGCCCTTATTGTTTCCAACAAAACCATATCACAGACTTGTAAAAGATGATAAGCTTATAGATTCTGATATTAACAATCCTGTCAATGATTCCATAAAAGCAAGAGATTTATTTTATGATGAAATAGCTGCATTCTCGGCTTTAGACGAGGATTTTAAGAATATTCTCTATTATTTATTAGCCGATAGAATCGAATTCAAATATTTCTTTGAATATATTTCATACAAAGCAGATACTCCTATAACATTGGAAGAATTGATACGCAAATTCTTTAAAACCAAAATATGTGAAAATGCTCCTTTGGATAAAATGATTTATCATTTTCCTGTTGAATTGGCGTACTCATTGGCTTTAATAAACAGTTCTGATAAATACTCTTTGACGCCTCCTTGGGTCATAAAAACATACCCCGAAATAGAAAGGATAATGTATTTGTTGAGAAGCAAGGTGTGTCTAACAGGCTGTGATTATTGCGATGAAGCATTGGATGCAAATAAAGCATTGAAAAGATATTTTGGTTTTGAATCATATCGTAAATTTGATGGGAAATCCCTGCAAGAAGATGTGGTAAATGCCGCTATAGGCAATAAATCTCTATTGGCTATTTTTCCAACAGGTGGAGGGAAATCCATTACTTTTCAAGTTCCTGCATTGATGGAGGGTGACAGTAGTAGAGGTCTAACCGTAGTTATATCACCATTGCAATCTTTGATGAAAGACCAAGTTGATAATCTTGAAAAATCGGGAATCACACAATCGGTAACCATAAACGGATTGCTTGATCCTATTGAGAGAAGCAAATCATTTGAAAGAGTGGAGAACGGTACGGCTAATATACTGTATATTTCGCCTGAATCCTTGAGATCCAAAACCATTGAACGTTTATTATTGAGTAGAAGAATAGCGCGTTTTGTCGTAGATGAAGCCCATTGTTTGTCTTCCTGGGGGCAAGATTTCAGAGTTGATTATTTGTATATTGCCGATTTTATTAAATCATTGCAAGAAAAGAAAAACCTTAGTTTTCCCATACCCGTATCTTGTTTTACAGCTACGGCGAAACAAATGGTCATAAGAGATATTTGCGATTATTTTGAAGAGAAATTGGACTTGAAACTCGAAGTATATAAAGCGGATATTTTCAGGACAAATCTAAAATACAGGGTTTTTAACAGCAATGAAGAAGAAGACAAGTACAATAAAGCTCGAAATCTGTTGGAATCACACAAATGTCCAACTATTATCTATGTTTCAAGAACAAGAAAAGCTTCTCTTCTTGCAGAGAGACTGACAAAAGACGGGTTTAATGCAAAGCCTTATCACGGCAAAATGGATATTAGTTCCAAAAAAGAAAACCAAGAAGCATTTATTGCCGGTGATGTTGATATAATGGTTGCAACATCGGCTTTTGGTATGGGAGTAGATAAAAAAGATGTGGGAATGGTTATTCATTACGATATTTCGGATTCACTTGAAAACTATGTGCAGGAAGCGGGAAGAGCCGGTAGAGATGAGAAAATCACTGCCGATTGCTACGTTTTGTACAACGAAGAAGACTTGAATAAACATTTTGTACTACTGAATCAAACAAAAATTACTATCAAAGAAATACAACAAATATGGGTAGCGATAAAAAAGATAACAAATTTCAAAAAATTCGTATCAAACTCAGCCCTTGAAATTGCAAGAAAAGCAGGTTGGGATGATAATATAAGTGAAATAGAATCACGGGTAAAAACGGCAATTGCAGCATTGGAACAAGCCGGATATCTAAAAAGGGGGCAGAACAATCCAAGGATATTTGCCTCCGGTATTCTGACAAAGAATGCACAAGAAGCTATAGATAAAATAAATACTATCACCGGTATAAGCAAAGAACAAAAGGTAAATGCCGTAAGAATAATAAAAAAACTTTTTTCCGCTAAAAGCCGCAAAAACCAAACCGATGAAGAAGCAGAATCCAGAGTAGATTATATTTCGGATCATTTGGGAATAGTCAGAGAAGAGGTAATACAAATCATCACACTATTGAGGGAAGAAAAGATATTGGCTGATACAAAAGATTTGACCGCATTTGTACAACACGACCAAAAGAAGAATAAGTCATTGGCAAGAGCAAAATCTTTTTCGCAAATAGAAGATTTTCTCAGTGCTTACATCAACGAGGAAGAAAAGACA
>Ga0256832_1000370_pt1 | contig 28321 bp, 23 predicted proteins | sample 134614metaG_FD_190534 | JGI IMG/M metagenome (GOLD analysis project Ga0256832, IMG submission 190534) | Hydrothermal vent microbial communities from Lau Basin, Pacific Ocean - 134-614 | ecosystem: Environmental > Aquatic > Marine > Hydrothermal vents | place: Pacific Ocean: Lau Basin | collected...
GCCGCGGTAGTGGCCGTAGTAGATTTTTTGGGTCTGCCTCTTTTTGCCGTAGTAGTTGTTTTCGCCGCGGTAGTGGCCGTAGTAGATTTTTTGGGTCTGCCTCTTTTTGCCGTAGTAGTTGTTTTCGCCGCGGTAGAGGCGGTAGTAGATTTTTTGGGTCTACCCCTTTTGGCCGTAGTAGTTGTTTTTGTAGCGGTAGTAGCCGTAGTAGATTTTTTGGGTCTACCTCTTTTGGCCGTAGTAGTTGTTTTCGCCGCGGTAGTGGCCGTAGTAGATTTTTTAGGTCTACCCCTTTTGGCTGTAGTAGTTGTTTTTGAAGCGGTAGTGGCCGTTGTAGATTTTTTAGGTCTACCTCTTTTGGCTGTAGTAGTCGTCTTTTTTGTAGCGGTAGTGGCTTTCTTCTTTGTAGTGGCTTTCTTTGCTGTAGTCTTTTTGGCCGGTTGCTTCTTAGCAGTGGCTTTTACAGATTTTTTCTTCGTCTTCTTTGAAGATTTTTTCTTCGATTTTTTTGCAGCTTTAGCCTTGAGGGACTTTATTTTCTTTTTGGCTGCCTTTAATTTTTTCTTCAAAGTTTCAACGGAATCTTCGAGTAATAAAATTTCTACCGATTGCTTGTCTAACAATTCGATGAGTTCCTTTTTTTTCATTTTGCGTAAATTAATTGATTAAAATAAATACAACTCTCAAGCTAAAAATAATGGCGCAAAGATATTCGCATAATTCATATGTAACAATGATTAATTGCAATAATTGTTCAGTTCTTTGCGAGAAACTGCATTTAATAAAGGGAAAGGCACTATTTTGTTAATAAAATGACAAAAAGAGACGCAAATAAACAAAAAGAAGTATTTGCATTCTTTGAGAAATAAGTTTATCTGTTGACCGTGATCTTATTTTGACTAGTGCTCCGCGCAAGAAATAAATATACATAGCAACCGAAGCTGTTTTTCTCTGAATGTAGTGCCCCACATAAAAAATAACTAAACATCTATGCTCGTCCTTTTATATTTATACTTCGTTGAAGAACCTCGTAAATAGCTAAGGCTATTCTCGAGAACCTTCGCCTCGTCTAAATAGTGTCTGCAAGAAAACTCTTCAAAATTAGAAATGTATCTTTTGGCGATCTTTTTATTTTTCTCAACTCACTGATACCCAAGTGCTCCGTGTATGAAATAAATACCCTTAGCAACCGAAGCAGTTTTTTGCTGAATCGAGGCGCTCAAACAGGAGTTATGCCATAGCATACTGACTGTTTGAGCAACGAAGAGTCAGGGGAAGATAGAAGACGCAATGCATTGCGTCTGTACACTTTATACTGTAGTTATTTTCTGCGCGGAGCACTATAGCATTTAATGCCAGGAATCCGATTTAATCCGGTATTCGATGCGTATTGCACCGGATAGATAGAGCGTGGAAATAAACTGATTGCTATATTTTTCCATCTCTTTGGACGAGCTGATGACGGCATTGGCCAATAACTCCGGGGTAATGGTTAGTTCGGGGGAAAGTCCAATATCCAAACCGGCTCCGGCTCCAATTTGAGAAACAATCAACTTATCTGTCACCGTATGTAAATCGGGTCCCAAATCGTATTTATCCACTATTTGTACAAAGGTGATTTGCGGTAGTAAAACGAGATAAAATCCACGTTTAAAAAAGGGATTTTCACGTCTAAAAGTAGGGCAATTACAATCTCCTTTGATGTTGAGTGGATAGAGGCTTAGGCGTACTCCTGTGGTCCAAAAGCTGGACCTTTTAGAGAGCTGTTGTTCTATATTGCTTTTTGAAAACGAACGTTGGTATCCTTGCCAACTTATTTCTGGTGCATAATAAAACCGGTAAGTAGGGTGTTTGAATTTGTAATCAAAACCCATCCCTATTCGATTGTAAAGTGCGGATTGGGTAACATCAAAACCTTCTGCATTCTTAAGTCCATTGGTATTGTAGGAGAGCAATACTCCTGGTTGTGCAAAAGCCGGAAGACAGGATATACAGATAAATACAAAGGCGACCATTTTGTATATTCCCTCATTCGTTGATTTCTGTAGTAGATTTTTCATTTTATGTATTTTATTTCCGGCACGAATACTGATATCCGAAGACACAAAGGATGAACACCGAAGAACAACCGGGATGCAACTTCCAACACCGACGATGATTTTACTTTGTTAAAATAGTGTTTTTGAATTGGCAGAAAGCTGCATTTCTAATTATGAAGCATTTTCTTGCATACACTATTTAACCTTTGGTGGGCGCAAATATTGTATTAGGATTGGATTTTTTGATATTGCAAGTGCTCCGGGATGTGCGTGCTGTTACGGGTTACCTCTTTTTGGATACAACAAGGATTTAATTTTTGGTGCGAGGCATTTAATAGTTGCAATTTTTCTGCGATTTCATACCTCAAACAAACAACAACTGTATCTTTGTGCGATGGAGGAAAAACCGGTAAAAATAAGTGTAATTACTTTGGGGTGCTCGAAGAATACCGTGGATTCGGAGCGCCTCATTGCCCAATTGAAGCACCAAAACCTCGATGTGGTACACGACGATTATGACGGATCGGCGGATAAGGTCATCATCAATACTTGCGGGTTTATCGGTGATGCAAAAGAGGAATCGATTAATACGATTTTGTCCTTTTTAGAGGAAAAGCGGAAGGGCCATGTCCGGGATGTTATCGTCATGGGGTGTCTTTCAGAGCGTTATAAGGAGGATTTGCTTCAAGAGTTGCCTGAAGTGTCGGCCATTTATGGTTCGGATGAGATTCCCAACATCGTCAGTGACTTGCAATTGCGTTATCAGGACCACCTGTATGGGGAACGGGAGACGACGACCCCTCCGCATTACGCCTATCTCAAAATTTCGGAAGGCTGTAACCGCACCTGTGCTTTTTGTGCTATTCCGCTGATGAGGGGCCGGCACCAATCCTTGTCCATAGAGTCATTGGTCGGGGAAGCAAAACATCTGGCAAGTCGAGGGGTCAAAGAATTGATACTGATTGCCCAGGAATTGACGTATTACGGTATTGATTTGTATAAGAAAAGAGCACTGCCGGAATTGCTGGAGGCTCTTTCGGGTGTGCCGGGTATCGAGTGGATCAGGCTGCATTATGCCTACCCTTCGAAGTTTCCCATGGAGATTCTGGAAGTGATGGCTCGAAGCCCGAAAATTTGCCAATACCTCGACATTCCATTTCAGCACGCTTCTGACCGGGTGCTGCATTTGATGAAGCGAAATACCACCTCAGAGGATATGTTGCGCGTGATACAAAGGGCCCGCGAGCTGATGCCCGATATTAGCATAAGGACGACGATGTTGGTCGGCTTTCCGGGAGAAACGGAAGCGGATTTTGATATTTTGAAGGCCTTTGTTCGGGAGCACCGGTTTGACCGGCTTGGGGTATTTCAGTATTCACACGAGGAGGATACGGTCGCGTATGAAATGGTGGACGATGTGCCCCCGAAGGTAAAGGAAAGGCGGGCGAATGAACTCATGGAGCTACAAGCACCTATCTCCCATGAGAAGAATATCGCAAAAATCGGCAGGACATTCCGCGTACTTATAGATGCGGAGACAGAGACGCATTACATAGGCCGGACAGAAGGGGATTCTCCCGAAATCGACAATGAAGTGCTCGTATCAAAGGACAAAAAATTGAACATCGGGGCGTTTTATGACGTTGAAATTACCAATGCAGAGGTCTTCGAACTCGTAGGGAGGGTTGGAGCGTTGTAAATCCAGGAATATTAGTAGTGTTGCCTCCGGAATCAGCAATCATAAAATGATGATATATATTGTATGAAATATTCAAGTCTAATCTTACTATTGGTTTTATTGTCCACTCTGTCATCCTGTGGGCAAAAGACGGTCAAGAGCTCTGAAGCAAACAAATCCAGTATGTCTAAAAAATATAAAGTTGAAATCCCGGAAGAGGTGGTCCCCATCGTAAAAGACGAAAGTGAATGGAAGAATGAATTGGGCGATTTTCGCTACAATGTGATGCGTCAAGGGGGGACCGAGCGCGCCTTCACCGGAGCGTATTGGGACAATCACAAACCGGGAACGTATGTATGTGCCGCCTGTGGTTTGCCTATATTTAGTTCGAAAACCAAATTCAATTCCGGCACAGGATGGCCGAGTTTTTATGCTCCGCTCGATCCCAAATACATCCAAGAAAAAGTGGATGACAGCTATGGCATGCATAGGACGGAGGTGCGGTGCCCGAGATGTGGCGGCCACCTGGGACATGTATTCAATGATGGACCCAAGCCCACCGGAATGCGTTATTGCATCAATTCGATTTCTTTGGAGTTTGTCCCCCAATCCGATACCACCCACCGGGAAGACAAGTAGAAACACGTTTTTCGAATCGCTACAAATCAATTACTAAAGCATGGATAAAGATCATAAACTCCCCGAGCCGGAAGCCCTCAACGGGGTACGGGCTTTTCACGAACTCTTTGAAATGCCGATCCTGGACGAACCTCAAATTCCGGGCCCGGAGCGATGTGCCCTTCGGGTATCGCTACTGCAGGAGGAGCTCAATGAGTTGAAGCAGGCGATAGAGGACAAGGACTTGACGGAAGTCGCTGATGCCTTGGCGGATTTGCAGTATGTGCTTTCGGGAGCTGTACTCGAGTTTGGACTGGGGAGCAGGTTTAAAGCCTTATTCGATGAAGTGCAACGCTCCAATATGAGTAAGGCCTGTCACACTATGGAGGAAGCAGAGAATACACGCGCTTATTATAAAAAGGAGCGCGGGGTGGACTCCTTCATTCGACAAAAGGGGGACCAATACCTCGTATTTCGCGCAGGAGATTCTAAAGTGCTTAAATCGGTCAACTATTCTCCGGCAAACCTGAAAGAGATTATTTCTTAGGAGTCAAAGGACGATCCGGATGAATCTTAATCGTCGTCTCAAAATGAACCGGATATTCGTGGATGGCTTGCGCAGTGTCCCATAGGACCTGAGAGACACCGTCTCCTACGATGTGCAGTTCGTCATTGAATGCCTTATTGCGCATGTCTGTTTGGACCTTGAGGTCGGGATAAAAATAATCGAGATTCAGGTACGAGATGTACGGCACTTCAAATTTCTGATTGGGGCCAAAGCTCGTATGAATATCGTAACTTTCATTCACATTGGTGACTTTGTGCCCATTGACCGTTAAGGTAAGTTTGTGTCCCATGTGAGTGCCGGATTGGTCAGTGGGGTTGCCGTACCAGATGTCCCCCTCTATCAGAATCGAACTGATAGATATGCTCGATACTGCTGTGTCCTTTTCCCCAATCATGTAGAAGTCCTTATGTTGATTGCAGGCGGTGAGGAGGATTGCGGCCAGGAGGAGCAGGAATATATTGCGTTGCATATGGTATGTATATTGATTTGAGCGGGCAAATTTACATCTTTTAATCCAGCCCGTTTTATTTTAAAGTAGAAATGTGTGTATTACAAATTGCAATAAAATGTGCCATTGCATTGTTCTGTCGCGATTATTGCATTTGTAACCATATAGAGATTAGTGGAGATCAACCCCGGGAGCGGGGATGGATTTATGCTATTCCCGGAGGAATAATGAGCGGCCTTCCTTGCCCTGAATTAAAACAAAAAAGTCCCGTGGTTATCACCCCGGGACTTTCTCTTAGCATGTTCCTATAGCACTTCCTTAGAATTGTCTTGAAAGTGGTGCGTTAGGAGCGTGCACAGTGTAATTTCTGCGAAACTTTCTCTTTAACATAACTTCATTTTTTATTTTGTGATTTAATATTTTTCAAATGGAGCTGCAAAGATAGCAACTTTCCCGTACAACAAAATTATAATCGTAAAAGTTTCATAAAAATTATATAAATTTTGCAGAAAGACATAAAAATACTGTTAAACAGAATAAAATACTGTCATAGTTAAATTTGCTTGTCTTCTTTTCTGCCCATTTTCCCTCCTCAATATTTAATTGCTTCAAAGCCCCATTTGATAGTGCTTAATGCTTGGTAGATTTTTCTATATGTTGCTGTATGGCTTTTGGAGGGTCTGGTTAAGAAAACAGATATTGAATATCATAATATGTTCTTCGCAGCGAACCAATGTATTGCCATGGGGTGGCCTGTTGTCATTTTTTTGCGAACGATCTGTGCACATTTTATTTTTTCTACGCATTAGAGTGATTTGGATTACAAAAACCGTTATCTTGCAGGGTGATTGAGCTTATTCTGAGAGGAATAAGCAGCCGGGGTTAAGAATAAAATGGTATCCTTCACTACTCTATTGACGCTTTACATTAAATGAAATTATTCTAATGAAGAAAGTATATCCTATTGCAATAGCCGCTATTCTGGGTTCCACGTTATTGTTTTTTGGAGGGGGCTTTGTTCGACCATTTCATACCTCGACTTCTTATGACCTCTCAATATTTCGTCCTGTAGACGAGGAAGAAAACCCCGGAGAGAACTGGATGTTCACTCAGCGCGCCTACCCGGTTGGGGCGATTCCTCCCGATGCGCGATACCGGGCAAAACGCCATATCAAAAAGCATTTTTTGAGTTTGCGCTCCGGAGAAATGGCAAAGCAAATCGGACCCCGGAATATCGGTGGGAGGATAACGGATATCGAAATATTGGACGATACTGATACTTCGATTTATCTCGGCACTGCATCTGGTGGCGTCTTTCTCTCGAAGGACATGGGCGGGCACTGGCGACCTATTTTTGACAAAACCCTTACTTTGGCGATTGGAGATATAGCCATCGCCCCGTCCAATAGCAAGCGCATCTACGTCGGCACCGGTGAACCCAACGGGGGAGGCGGCTCCATCGCCTACGAAGGCAGCGGGGTCTTCACCAGTCAAGATGGTGGAGAGACATGGAAACGCGCCGGTCTGCGCAGAAGTGGAAGTATCGGTCAAATTGCCGTTGACCCACGGGATGAAAACCGTCTTTTTGCAGCAGCGATGGGCCCCCTTTATCGCAAGGGGGAACAACGCGGGCTGTACCGGTCCGAAGATGCAGGCAAGTCATGGGAACGCTTGCTCTACGTGAATGATTCTACCGGTATCATTCAGGTACTAATAGATCCTCTGCATCCGGATACCATGTATGCGGTGGCATGGGAGCGGTTTAAGACCACTACTCGCCGGGACTACGGTGGACCTGCTTCCGGAATATACAAATCGACCGACGGGGGAGATCATTGGGACAAATTAATGCAGGACTTGCCGGATGAACCCGGGGGATTCAACCGGATTAGCATCGCCATCTCTCCTCAAAAGACCAATATCCTTTATGCGCTATTCCTCGACAGAGTGGGACACCTCTACGGATTGTATCGCTCGGAAGATTACGGCGAGCATTGGAAGCAGCTGCAGCGATGGCGACAAGGAGGCCCCTCCTATGGATATTGGTTTGGCGGACTCCGGGTTTCACCCGATGATCCGGACTTGTTGTATTATTTGGGATTTTTCTTTATGCATTCGGTTGATGGTGGCATAAGTTGGAACAGTAACGAAAGCATCCACGTGGACCAACATGCCATGGCCTTTTTTCCCGGTAGAAAAGGCTCCTTTTTGGTCGGCAACGATGGAGGATTGTATTTGACGGACAATGGAGGAAAGTCGTTTACACACTATAAAAACTTGCCCATCACGCAATACTACAAAATACATGTAGATGCCTCTGATGAAAATCGTATCTACTGTGGAGCGCAAGATAATAATACGACGCGCACGATCAACGGCTCTTCGGACCACTTCAGTTTTCTTCTCGGCGGAGATGGCTTTAAAGCTACGGTGCACCCCACTCGACCCAACAGAATTTATGCGGAATATCAATACGGCAATCTCTTTCGATCCGATGACGATGGAAAGAATTTTGCCCGTGTTATTACGGGATTAGAAGGAAGGGAGCCTTACAACTGGAACTTCCCCTATGTCCTTTCGCCCCAACACCCGGATACGATGTACTGTGGCTCCAATCGCATTTACATGAGTGAAAACGGAGGGGACTTGTGGGTTCCCATTAGTCCCAGGTTGACCCGGCGAAACTATTCCGGCAATCAGACGTTTGGTACGGTCACAACCATCGATGTCTCCCGGCTCGATGACCAACTCATCTACGCCGGGACGGATGACGGCAAGGTGTGGGGCTCCCGGGATCAAGGAGAGAACTGGACAGATCTCTCTGCCGGATTGCCCAATCGCTGGGTCACCAAGGTGTTGGCATCCCGCCGGCACTCCTCCTGGGTTTGGGTGGCTTTCTCGGGGTACCGGCATGGCCCCAATGACGGTCATGTTTTTCTTTCTAAGGATTACGGCGAAACCTGGCAAAATGTAACCGGCAACCTGGCAGATATGCCGGTCAACGATCTCGAAGAGGATGCGGGGGGCCGGATTTACGCCGCCACGGATATGGGCTTGTACATGAATTCCGTCGAAATGCCCGCTTTGACATGGTCCGTTTTCGGAGACAATCTATTGCCGATGATTGTTATGGATTTACAATATTATCCGCCTCATTTCTTGTATGCAGGCACTTATGGACGCTCGGGATATCGCATCAAGACACCTCCCCCCCTCTCGTCTAAAACTCCGGACTCTGTTTTTGCCCTGTGGGACATCCGGACCGTACACGTCCGCCCCGGAGTTTTGGAATTACAACTGCAAGGGCAAAATATGCCCCGGAACCTGAAGGCCCGCATCTTGGATTTGAATGGACAAGCCTTAACGGAATTTTCCCTTTCCAAACCAAAGACTGACACGAAGTACCGCACTCCTTTGCCTTCATTGCCGGCAGGTATGTATTGGTTCACTGTCCGGGGGAATAATGAAATCCGAAGCCGTAAGTTTGTTTTGACCCGCTAATGTCCTTGAATTGGACCATTGAGACAAAGGGCCGCATTGCCTAATAATTCCCACACTACCTGGCATCGTAATCCTTGCCATCTTCCAGGATGCGCTTGCGATGGATATCAAATCCGGGGTGGACAAAGCTCCTCTCCGGGACAAAAAACGGGGTTTTAACCCTACTCAAGTCGATGAGGGCATGAAACAGATCATCCGTCACTACCGGCCGCCGTCGAATAGAATCGCTAATCCGGCCATACAGAAAGTCCCTTCCTTCCGGAGTCCACAGAAGAAGGGGAATCTCTACATTGCAGCGCGGCAAAACACCGGAATAATCGTGCCCTACTCTGTCCCCTTCGTCATAGACGTTCTCCCCATGATCGGAGAGGTACATCGCAAGAACCTCCTCCCCCGGATGGCGGGCGGCATACCCACTCAGCACAGAAAAAACACGGTCCACCACATAATCATTGTACAAGATACTGTTGTCGTATTGGGCGATGAGGTGCGCTTTGGAATTGTGACCGGAGAAGTGACTAAAAGCGCCCGGGTAACGCTTTGCATAAGCGGTGTGGCTGCCCATGAGATGAAGGACAATAAACTTTTTACCGGCCGTATCTCCAAGGGCCTTTTGTAGCGGGACGAGGAGATTTTCGTCATATGCCGCTTGGTTAGTAGCTTCAAAGGAAGAAGAGCTGCTCGTATTGATGAAGCGGACGACATCCGATTTGCGTCCCATCGCACTCACCATGTTATCCCAGACACCGACAGGGGGTTGGTTGGACAACCAAAAGGTCTTAAATCCGGCAGAATGCAGCACATCGATGATATCCACCGTTCGATTGACGGGTTGCCGGTTGTCGAGATTGGAGGAGGAGAGCATCGCCAAAACGCTGCTCATCGTATTGGAGTACGGGGCCACAGCATCGGTAAACACGGCAATATCCCGGCGTTTATCCAGCCGTGGGGTGGTCTTCCGGCTGTATCCATAGAGCGACATATGGTTGCGATTGGCCGACTCCCCGATGACCAATACCAGTGTACAGGGCTCCGGAAGTGCACTCGTGGCTTGCACTTTCTTCGGGCGCACTTTTTTTAAAAAATCACGGTAGGTTTGAATCTGATTTACCAATTGTCGTGCGACCTTGACCGTATGGGGTACGCCCTTTCTGAAGAACCTGTGATGCAGTATGTTTTCACCGATAAAAAGAAGGGAGAAGGTCAGGACCAGAAGTGATATCCGGGTGAGGTGTTTTGTTTTTTGGTATGAAATGGTGGAGCGCAGGGCACGGATAAAAATCCAGATGTAAGGCAGGACGATTAGCAAACCCATTCCCGATTTGAGTTGGATAAAATCTATTGATTCATCCAAATTGGTGTTGGCTATAACCAGTAAGGAGGTGGTGCTCAAAGGACCTTGCAAGATGACCCAATGGATGATTTCGACCAATCCCATCAGGAAGAAGAGGATACAAGCCAACCGGTAGACCATTGGTCTTCGCAGCCAAAGAGCGGGAAGGGTAAAAAGCGGAATCCACGCAAGGGCGATCGCCAATTGGCGGCTATCCGACAAAGGAAACCGGATCGCGACTCCGGCCAACCAAGGAGCCCAAGCCAACAAAAGGAGCCAGGGAGGATAAATTTGAAAAAGGGCCGATCGTATGCGTTTCATGCTGTATCCCCGGTTAATTCACCCAAAACCATCCGTGGGCACCGGCCATCGCCCCCGCAATCGTCAGCAAGCTGAGCAGCAACAACAACCAGTGAAAACGCTGAATGATGCGAAAGGTGCGCTCCGGGGCTTTTTCTCCCATTTTCTGAAACCATGCATGTAGGACGTAAGGTTCGAGGATAAATATGACTACGGTGAAGAGGAGCCACACCAAGGTCATGGCATGTATCCACCAATAGCGCAATTGGAGGTATCGATCCCAGGCGTCCAGCCTATACAGCATATAGAATCCCGTCAATCCGGCGAGAAGGGTCATCCACTTGGCTTGAAGAGAAAATCGCCCCTCCAATTCCTCAAACATAGCGAGCATTTCGCCCTTGTTCTTCATCCTGCGTACTGCAGGAATAATAACAGACGTAACCATAGCGACCCCGCCAATCCACACAACAACGGCTAAGATATGAAGCACTCTTGCTATGGTCAAGTCTTGTGGCATTACGGTATGATTTTATTAATAAGGCTATCGTCCGGTAATCTTAAACGATTGAACACCGGAGTCGGTTCGGATACGCAGAAGGTAAAAGCAATTATCAGGTAGAGGATAAGTTATCAAGTGGGTCTCAGAATTGCTTTGTACGATGCGGAAGGGAATGGCGCGGCCACTCAAATCACAAAGGAAGAGGGCTCGTTCGGGCAGATGGCCCGGAATCCGGATCTGCAGCCTGTGGTCCACCATTTCATACCTGATAGAGCGCTTGAATCCGGTCACAGGATACAAACCGGTCGAAGGGCCAAGCTCAAAGGCTTTAGTGTCGATTAGCCGGTCATTGCGGTAAAGAGCGACTTTCCATAGACCCCATTGAGGGGCGGCGGGAAAGTCAATATACGAGGCGTAGTAATAGTACCACCAATCTTTCAAAATAGTGCCGGTGTATTCAAACCACAACGTGCCGGAAGGAGTAGTCCAACGGATCGTCAGCTCATCCCCTTTGCGCAGGCCATACATCAGAGACCAGAAAGCGATGACCGAATCCGACGGGGTAAACCGGGTCCGGTCCATGACCCGGAAACGCATGGAGTCCAGCGGGGGTAAAAAATTCATCATCCCGTCGTCCCATACATGAAAAGTTGTGTCATAGGGTAGCGCAGAAATCCACCGGGATTTGGGATTGCCACAAGGACCCGCGAAAGGATCTACCAAACTCAAAGAGTCATACCATGTCTCGAAGTGCAAGTGCGGGTCGGTCGAATTGCCGGAACTACCGACTTGTGCGATGCGCTGTCCGGCGGAGACATGATCCCCGACCTGTACCAGCATGCTGTTTTTCTTGAGATGGGCATAATAGCTGTACATCTTATTGGGATGCCGTACAGCGATGTAATTGCCAAAACCTTTGGACTTGTCCGATACGGTATTTTTATCGTATTCTCCATCGTGAATGAATGTGACGATACCGGTATCGGCAGCGAGTACAAACACCCCGGAATCCATCTGCGGAAAACTCCGGAGGACGATATCGGTCCCTTGGTGTCCCTCATAGGTTTTGGTGCCACACATATGGTCCTTGATGCCGCCCCAATCCACATAATTGACGATGATATAATCCTCACCGTAAGACCCTTCAATAGGGGTGACAAATTGGGGGTTTTGCCCGGAGGTGAATGTACTCATCAGCAGGTATATCCCTACTATACAAGTGCTCATAATTGCATTGGTTCGAGAGAGCCTAATATTCATATTATTAAATTTATTTTAATAGTCCTCTTCGCTTCATCTCCTGTCGAATATACCTGAGTTCCCTGCCGAGTTCACCTGTAATAGAAGTGTTTTCTTCTGCCCTCCGTATGAGATAGGGAAGCACCTCTTTGACAGGGCCATAAGGGAGGTATTTAGCGACATTATATCCCTCCTTTGCGAGATTGAAGGTGATGTAATCCGCCATGCCGTAGAGCTGTGAAAAGTTGAGGTGTGCGTGATTCTTGACAATGTCCCGTTGGTGAATGAGTTGTGCCTGGTAGGCGTTGGAATATAAATTATGAGAAGCATTGCAGGAGGCGAGATTTTCGTAGTGTTCCACACAAAAAAGTATGGCATCGTTGTATGCCTTGTCCGTGGCGGCTTTGTCCGGATGAATAGGCGATGGGTAGCCCATGTCTTTGGCGCGTTCTCGTTCTTTATCCATATACGCTCCCCGCACCAGTTTGCATCCGAAGAAGCATCCGTTGTCGGTGATATCCTTGTAGTCCATTTTCAATCGCCCCAACGCATCTACGCGATACATTTGATAGGTGGTGTAAACGACCGCTTTGTTTTGGTTGTACTTGCGCATCATCTCGAGGACAATCTCGTCGATGGGCTCCTGCAACCAGGATTCTTCTGCATCGACAAAAACCCCGACCTTGTATTCTTTCGCCGCAGCGCAAATGGCGTCAAAACGTTGGCGAAATCGTTCCCATTTATACATTTCCTGTTCGGTAAAAGTCTCTCCTTTTTGCTTTTTTTCCAATAGGAGGTTGTCGACCAACCCTGTGAGTTTCATGCTGACGACGGGAACCGAATCGCTGGAAGCGGCAAAGGTGATGGTCCGGAGTATATGCTCCTGCGTGTGATTCAAATCATCTTCTTCCGTTTTGCCTTCGGCGCCATAATCCAGGATACTCAACGTGTCGTACTGCATCAGTTTCTGGATGGTACGGGTGCATTCCATCAGGGATACCCCTCCGGTAAATTGCTTGAATATCGTGCGCTTAACAATCGTGGCAAACAAAGGCAAATGAAGTCGATTAGCCAGCAAAGCCAATTTGCTACCAAGCGCCACCAACCAAGGATGGCTCATCATCTTAAACAATCGATACATCCTTCGCAACTCTCTGTCAGATAACTGTTGGAAGGCGATTTCGGTATTGGAAAAATCTACCGGCCCCGGAAGGGGATCACTAGGAGGATCTGTTTCTTTCTTCATGCAATATGATGACTATTACGGGACAAAAATAGTAGAGTTTGGGATATTGGGGATAATATTCGCAAAGTATTTTACATTGATTTTTGCAGAGCACTACGATGGCAGAATAGCTTAACAATCCTCTCTTTGGGTGGTATTTCTACATTTCATCCTCATAATATGACAACTCATCCATTCCCTTTGCTTTCGCTCTACCTTTCCGATTCATCTTTGTATTGTCATTCAATAAAACAATTGGGTACAACCGAAAGACGCGTTTTGTACAATCAATTATTCTATTGAAAATTCTATTTTCAATCAAACATTAAATTGGCTTACGCTATGAAAAAAATATCTATATTAATGATTGCTTTATCAGGCATGTTTTCAATGGCCTGTTCTCCAAAATCTTCACCTGAACAGTCCGTTTCCAATAAGGATAATGCAGCCTACGAAAAAAGCATGGGGGAAGCCTTTTCCTTGTTCAAACAGGGAAAATTGGAACGAGCGTCATTGGTTTTTGAACGCATTGCCCAAGTGGAGAAAGGCAACTGGATCCCTTCCTATTATGCGGCTCATACCAACATCCTGCAGGTGTTTGCTACTACAGATAAGTCAAAAGGAGAAGAACTTCTACAAAGAGCTGAGAAATATCTTAAGCAAGCACAAAGTATCGCACCTCGTAACTCTGAAGTCGAGACCTTACAAGGTGTTTATTATACAGCAAAGATTGTCTTAGATCCGATGGTCAATGGTATGAAATTCTCTGCCCCGGCATTGTCTGCATTTGAAAAGGCCAAGCAATTGGACCCCTACAATCCGCGTCCTGTATATCTTGCGGCACAATTTCAGATCAATGCATCTAAGTTCATGGGAGGAGATCCGGCTTCGTATTGTGCCGAAATAAAACGAGTGATTCCCATGTTTGATGCTTTCTCTCCCAAGCAAAAATTCGCCCCGAGATGGGGAAAAGAGCAGGCTTTAAAGGTATTAAGGTCGAGTCCATGCAAATAGCGTCAGCAGAACAGGTGCAGGTAGCATACAAGGTAATAATTAGTATTTAATTAACCATTTCATACAAAAAGAGAATCATGAAAAAACAGATGATTATTTTAGTGATGTATTTTATCTCTATCGTACTTTTATCCGGGCAAAGCACGGAGACCGGGGTCGTCAGAGGGACCATCCTCGACAAGGAGACGGAGCTTCCGATTATTGGTGCGGAGGTCGTTGTATTGGGAAGTGACCCAATGATCGGGAGCGTAACAGATTTGGACGGAAGGTTTAGATTGACGGGGGTTCCCTTGGGTAGGTTCAACCTGCGGGTGACCTACTTGGGATACAAGCCTGCCGTATTGCGCAATCAGCAAGTGGTCAAGGGGAAGCAAACAGTGTTGCAAATTCCCTTGGAAGAACAAGTGCATAGCCTTAAGGCGGTCGTCGTCACCGCCCGGCAAAACAAGGCCAAGGTTTCCAACGAAATGGCAGCGGTCAGTGCCCGCACTTTTACCATCGAAGAGACGGAAAAGTATGCCGGAAGTTTGGGGGATCCATCGCGTATGGCAGCCAACTTTGCAGGGGTTTCTTCGGTGGCAGATCAGCGAAACGACATTGTTATTCGCGGCAATGCACCTACGGGATTGCTTTGGCGATTGGATGGGATTGACATCCCCAATCCCAATCACTTTGGCGCTTCCGGGTCGACAGGAGGGCCGGTAAGTATGCTCAACAACAATGTCCTGGCCAATTCAGAATTTTATACGAGTGCCTTTCCCGCCCAATATGGCAATGCTCTTTCGGGAGTGTTTGACCTCAAAATGCGCAATGGAAACAACGAAAAGCACGAGTTTTTGGGACAAGTAGGGTTTAATGGTTTCGAACTCGGTGCCGAAGGACCCATAGGAAAAGGACGTGCATCCTATTTGGTCAATGCGCGGTATTCGACCCTCGAAGTACTCCAAAAGCTCCATTTGGATGTGAGTACCGGTCAAGCCGTGCCCCAATACAAAGACCTCGTCTTCCGGGTCAATGTTCCTGTCGGCAAGTACGACCGTTTCTCAATATTTGGTATGGGTGGATTGAGTTATATCGAACTGTTTGACAGTGGTAAGGAACACACGAGTTTCGGTTTTGGTGGGGTCGATATCACTTTCGGATCTGACATGGGAGTTACAGGAGCAAATTACACCCATTATTTCGATAAGAACACCCGTTTGAACACCCATTTTGCCGTGTTGGGTTCGAAGGTGTCTACACGATTGGACTCGTTGGATAAAGAGTACAAGCCAAATTTCCTCTATTACCAATCCGGCATCAAAGAGACGCGATACAATCTCGGGCTTGATTTGCACAAAAGACTAAATACACAACACAGCTTCATAACCGGATGGAATGTCAAGCGGATTCATATAAACTACAGAGACTCTGTCCTTGTGAGTGGGAAGTATATTCCTCAGTTGGACATCAACAAATCGGTGCACTTGCTTCAGGCATATGGTCAGTATAAATACAAAATGACCGACGCTGTTTCCTTTACAGGCGGACTCTATGGACAGTATTTGGATTTCAATAAGACCTATGCTGTGGAGCCCAGATTGGGCATGAAATGGCACCTTCAAGAAGATCAAATCATCAGCGTGGGGGCCGGTCTTCACAGTCAGATGCAGGTATTGGGATTTTACTTTATCAAGAATAACGACGGAGCGACAACCAACGAAGATCTCGACTTCACAAAGGCCGCACACGCAGCCGTATCGTATGATTGGAATATCAACAGCGATTTCAGGTTTAAGGTAGAATCGTATTATCAACATTTGTATCAAGTGCCTGTTACAGACCAAAGGCCGGAGTTCTCCTTGCTCAACATCGGAGATGATTTTGCTTCGTTTGCCTATGACAATATGGTCAATGAAGGAGAAGGGCAAAATTATGGACTGGAGTTTACCGTAGAAAAATTCTTGAGCAAAGGGTATTATTTTCTCAGTACGGTCTCTCTTTTTGAGTCGAAATACAAGGGGTATGACGGGATAGAACGCAACACCAAATTCAATGGTAATTTTGTCGTCAACCTCCTCGGAGGATATGAATATAAGGTGTCGAAGCATGGTGTTTTGGGCTTGGATGTCAAGACGGTTTACGCCGGGGGTAAGCGATATGTTCCGATTGATGTTGCCAAGAGCAAGCAGCAGCATCGCGAGGTTTTGGATTGGGCACATGCCTACGAAGACCGGTTGGATGACTATTTTAGGCTTAATGCACGTATTTCCTTCCGGCTCAACTCGAAGAGAAGAAACTTCAGTCAGGAATGGGCGTTGGATCTTCTGAATCTCACCAATCATGACAATATTTACTCGAGAAAGTGGGATGCTGCATCCAATGCTATTCGCACAGATTATCAACAGAAGTTCTTCCCGATGTTTACTTACCGGATTTATTTTTAATTTGCACTCTCAAATCAAAAGTCGCGGATAATATACCGTAAGAAAATGAAGGCAAATAGCTTGACAAAATCGGACTCCATCCCGTGGAGGAGGCACTTGAAAGGAGCCTTTATCAGCGGTGTCATTGTCTATATAATCCTTCAGATAGCATGGGTGTATGTGGGGCAACCACTTACCTGGAAGTACTTGTTGCTCAACTTTACCCTTACGATGCTCTACAATGTGAGCATCTATATGGCCAACATCGCATTTGCGGTTTATCTGGCGGATTTGCTGGAAAAGCAGCTTCCAAAGAGTTTTTCCGTTGTCACCAAGTTTATCATTGGAGTCATGCTCTCATTGGTTATCACGACCATTACGGTCGTGGTAATCAATGTCGCTTTGGGACTTTTAGTGTGGGGGCAGACGGTTTGGGAGGCAATAGTGTCCTTCGGGTTTGAGTTTTGGCTGATTTACTGGGGGATTACCTTGATTATTGCCCTCTTTGTGCATGGGATTGAAATGGTTAAGCAACTTCAAGCATCCGAAGAGCGGGAAAAGCAACTCCTCACGGATTATCACAATGCCCGGTACAAGGCGATAAAAGGCCAACTCAATCCGCACTTTCTCTTTAATAGCCTGAGCGTGCTCTCTTCTCTGATAGAGGAGTCTCCTGAGAATGCTCAGTCTTTCGTACAGGGATTGTCCCGGATATACCGGTATGTCCTCGAACATCATGAAAAAGATTGGGTGCCATTGAGTATCGAACTCCGTTTTGCCAAGGACTATCTCCAACTGCTCAAGATGCGCTTTGAAGAGGGGCTCGAGTACCGGATTGACATCCGGGAGTCAGAAGCGGAAACGATGTATGTTATTCCGCTTTCGCTTCAAATACTTTTGGAGAATGTCGTCAAGCACAATGTCATCCAACCGCAAAAACCCGTCACGATCCATATCCGACACATTGGATCGCACATCATCGTCTCTAATACCTATCAACCGAAGTCCACAACACTGAAAAGCACTAAGATCGGACTCCAAAATATCAGAAAGCGGTATCAGCAACTTACCGGACAGGATATCACGGTTACGACAGAAAACGGGATGTTCTCTGTGCAACTTCCGCTTAGAAAGGATGCGGATTAGTGTCTTTACACTCGAAAATACAATGGCAGTCTTGTTTCGGTGGGCCTAAATACCATATAGGGAGAGGATAGTTGTTTTCTGCGTGGTGCAATAGATAAGCCTTGCACTTCGCTATCGCTCGTACAGGGCTACAAAGATGGCATCCCTACGGGATTATTTCAGTTTCTCAAAGCACAAATGTGCCGTTTATAATACACACCAAAACAATGCATCTGCTCTTTTTTGTGCATTTTTTAGTACACACTGAGGAAAACACTCATATAGCACTTTTCTTTACATTTTTACAATTTCACATCTGTAAAAACCAAGCATCCAAATGATATAAAAAAACATCCTAATACCTCAAAACCGGACATATTATTACTAATCCATATGGTATCGTTTTTGCAATACTGAGGATGTGCAAAACTCACAATTAGCACAGATTTTTTAAGGCGGACGCTCCTTTACCGGAGTATATCTTCATTTAGTAACCAAAACTCACTTTCTTATGGAAAGAGACTCTACTACTATTACGCGCGATGTGCGTTTCTGGATTGTTTTATTGATGTTTTTCTTCTTTCTGTTATTGCTACTGGTCAGTGCTCCTGCGGTTTGAGAGGGTCAACAGATGCCTTGCGATGGGTTCCTGACAGGGGTTGCAGCACCTTCGCAAGGTGCAATCCGGCGAACAGCAAATCGACTACTCTATTTCCAATCTTTCGGCCATCGTTTGGATATTTTCCGGACTGACGTCCATCACCTCGGCAATCTCTTCATTGGTCAAATGTCCCAATAGACGCAGTTCTACTATGGTAGCGGTCAACGCTCCGGGGCGGCCTTTGATTTGTCCCTTCGCAAGGGTCTTGTCATACTGTTCCAAATCGGCTTTTATCTCTTCTATGGTATGGTCATCCATCAAATAAATCTTCTCCTTATCCTCTTCAAGATGGTAGGAAATATCCGGCAATTCCTCTTCGAGAACCAAGTCTCCATCGCCATCAGCTGTAGGCTTTTCTTCCAGAGAGCGGAGTTCATCTCCAAGCAATTTTTCGACGGGTATTTGCCCCTTGAAGATGGACTCCCGTTGCATTAAAGTATTCATTTTATTCACTGCATTTCTAAAGAGGGACACCTTGGGGTTAAAGCCTTCCGGATGCTCACCCAGATCATCAAACGCCATCAAATATATCTCATCCAGTATCCCTTGTACCGAATAAAATCCCTTCTTTATGTGCTTGTCACGGATGGCGAGGTGCAAGACCCGCCCGATGTAGTTGGTCAACTTTCCCTTTAGCTCTTCAAATGTTTTATTGAGGGCTAACAACTGTTGCCTGTTGATATTATCTTTATTCATGAGTTTGTTTTTTTGGTTATAAAATAGCGGAACTTCACCTTATGTCCATCAATGGTTGTTCCAAAGCGCAATATTTGCCAAGTTGGCAGCCTGACGGGATTCCTTTGCGCCTTTTTGTCCTTTTCCACCTCCGATTTATTTCTCGCGGCCTCTTTCCTTCCGCCAAATGATGCCACCGGACAGGGTGTTGCCCAATAACGGATGCCGCTCTGCGGACAATTGTAAATAGAGATGCCGGATCGTCTTTTGTTGTAAGCCAAAGCCAAATCTCCCGGAGATGGGATAGACGACAAAGCTCAGCCCGGACCCTTTCTTTTGCAATCCCAATCCGGCGACCGCCTCATACCGGCCGCGGCGATTGAGGGACATCCCGGCCATCCCTCCCAAGCGGTCGTTGAGCCAATAATACGCCCTAATAATGAGTTGAGAGGAAGGTGATATACCGGCTTTCGAGCTCGAAGGCCAAAGGTTTTCAAGGCTGCTGGTGATATAAAGATGCGCTTTTACTCTGAGGGCCAGATGTGCCGAAACATTGGCCCGGGGAATGAAGCGCTCCCCGGTGATTCCGGATTGGAGATACGACAAGGTGATTCCCCCTTGCAAAACCGGCGTCAAGGTCCTCGCTACTGCGACCCGGCAATGCCAATACCGCCAAGTATCATACCCGAAATAATGTAAATCAACGGAGGCGGAAGATCGAAAGAATGCAGACATCCGCCCTCCTACGGACAATTGGCTTAACGTGCGGACGCTATATGGTTTTAAGCCTGTAAGATACCATTCATCCTTAGGGTTAAAGTGCATGAGGGCTACATTAGGCCTTGAAATAGTGTAGCTACCGTTTTTTTCCAAAGAGAGCAACTGCATCAATGTAATCTGTTGTGCCGGAAGGGTGCCAAGGGGTATCCAAAGAAAAACGAGGAACCACCAACCCCAATTGGATTTGGTCTGTCTCATAGTGTGTGATGTTGTTCGACACAAAAATAAACAAAACATTTTAATCCATGGTACCGTTTTAGCTTGTAATTTGACTAACTGTTCTAATATTTTGACTATGCGCATAAAAACGATTGCTTTGCTTGGCCTTTTGCTATTAATTTTCACTTCTCAAGCAGAGGCTCAACGACGGAGACATAAAAAAAAGGAGCCAAAACCGGCCTACTACTTTAAGGACCACCTCTGGTATGGCGGAGGATTTTCGCTTGGGTTTGCCGGGCAAAGTGGTGCAAGTGTATTCAATTTTGGTTTGAGCCCTATTGTCGGATACAAATTTGGCAAGATCTTTTCGGCGGGGCCGCGTGTCGATATCAATGTAACCACCGGCAGGGCACAGACCTTTAGCGGCGTGGATGCCTTTACCTATGCCGATTACGGGGTGGGGATTTTTACCCGCGCCAAGTTTCTGCCCTATCTTTTTGCGCACTTGGAAGCCGGATATAAAAATTATGGCATCCCCGTGGTGGGGTCCGAGGTGGAAATCCTCAGATATGACCGCAATGTCCTGCAATTGGGGCTCGGATATACCAATGGCGGAGAGGGCCAACTCGGCGTGGAGTATCTCTTGCTGTACGACTTCCTGTTCCCCAAGGATTCCCCGCAGCTACCCATTGAGTTTCGTATCGGATTGAATTATAACTTTTAACACATCGTTATTTTTGTGGTATGAAATGGTACCATTTCATACCCGAATAACATCCCGGCATCTAAGTGACAAAAAAGAACAGAACAGAGCTACCTTGGCAGCATAGTCCATCATACTATTGGAAAAAAAGGGTGGGTAAGTCGTTATAATTGTGTAACTTTGCGCGCTTTTTAGAGGTGCGGAAGATGCAGGCAGATTAAAATTAACTACTCAATATGAATAAAATACTTTTTGCGATTTCGCTTGTTGGGATTTTCGCGCTTACGAGTTGCAAGACGGAGTACGAGAAAGTAAGGACGAGCGGTGACCCGGATCGCATCTACAAAAAGGCTTTGGAATACTACGAGGAAGAGGATTACCTCAAAGCCCAGACGTTGATGGAAGCCGCCTTACCGTTTTTTAGAGGAAGAGCGGAAGCGGAGGATTTGTATTTTAAGACCGCCTATACCTACTATAGGCTGAAGGATTATTTACTGGCGGCACATTATTTCGAAAATTTCGGCCGCACCTTCCTCAACAGCAAGTACCGGGAGGAAGCCGATTTCATGGCAGCCAATAGCTATTACCGGAGTTCGCCGAGTTATATGCTCGACCAAGCGTACACCAAGAAAGCCATCGAGTATTTCCAAATTTTTGCCAACCGCTACCCGCAGAGCAAACGCATCGGAGAAGTCAATCGCTTGATTGACCTTTTGCGCGGCAAGTTGGAAAAGAAAGCCTTTTACGATGCAAAGCTGTATTATGATATGGAAGATTATCTCGCCGCCAATACAGCATTTAAAGATATCCTGGTCTCCTTTCCGGACATCGACAATGTCGAGGAAGTGCGATATTTGTTGGTCAAATCGCATTACAATCTCGCCATCAACAGTGTTTATTCCAAGCAAGATGAGCGCATGAAAGGTGCCCTGGAAGAGGGTGTGAAATTTCTCAAGCGGTATCCGAAAAGCAAGTATCGAAAGGAAGTAAAATCCTACATAAAAACGCTAAAATCAAAGTTAAAATCCTAAATTTATGAATGATCTCAAACAACGCGTACAAAAATACGATCCAAACTTGAAGGCGCTCAACCTCAACGAAATTTCCGAGAAAACCAATGGAAATATTTATGAGGCATTGGCGGTCATGGCAAAACGTGCCAACCAACTCACGGTCTTACTCAAAGAGGAACTTCAGCACAAACTCGAAGAGTTCTCCGTGCAATACGAAACAATCGAAGAGATCATGGAAAACACGGAGCAATTGGAAATTTCCCGATTTTATGAGAAATTGCCCAATCCCGCACTGATCGCATTGCATGAATTCATGGAAGACAAGTTGGGTTACGAATACCGCAATCTCGACGAAGAGATAGACGAGTGATCCGTCAAGCCTAAATGGACGGATATTTTTGGCGTCTTTTGCATCTGCGCTTCGTTAAAAATACTCGCCGTAGCATTGGCTCCCGACGTATTGCGGGACAAGTTATGCCTGTGTTTTTTGCCTCGTCCACACGCAAATTACGCTCAAATCTACCTCGACACCTAAGCCTTGACAGACCACGAGCAATGGTCCTCCATTAAGCAAGAAATCAGAATGAACGGAGTGCTCCAAAATAAAAAAATTCTATTGGCCGTAACGGGCAGTATTGCAGCATACAAGTCTGCTTTGCTCGCCCGGATGCTGCAGCGTCACGGAGCCGAGGTCCGTATCGTGATGACACCCTCCGCTGCATCCTTTGTCACTCCATTGACCTTCTCGACTCTAACGGACCACCCGGTCTCCGTACATATGATGGAGGGGGACCAATGGAATAACCACGTGGAGTTAGGCCTTTGGGCTGACCTCCTGCTCATCGCTCCTCTGACGGCCAATACCATGGCCAAGATGGCTTCCGGATTGGCAGACAATATGGTCGGAGCGGTATACCTCTCTGCCAAATGCCCTGTGTTTGTAGCTCCGGCGATGGATTTGGATATGTGGAAGCATCCTGCCACTCAGCGCAACTTAACCCAGCTCCAAAGTGATGGTGTCACCTATATCCCTGTAGAACACGGACTGCTGGCCAGTGGATTATCGGGCGATGGCCGGATGGCGGAGCCCCAACATATTGTCGATTTTCTCATCCGGCATTTTAGTGAGGAGCCGGCTCTAATCGGCAAGAAAATTCTCCTCACCGCCGGCCCCACAAGAGAGCCTATCGACCCCGTGCGCTTCCTTTCCAATCACTCTACCGGCACTATGGGCATCGCACTCGCCCACGCCCTTCTCCAAAAGGGAGCTGAAGTGCATCTGGTCCTTGGACCGGTTTGTCACCGCACAGCGATAGCACCACAAATTAACACGTATCCGGTCAGCACCGCACAAGAGATGTTCGAACAAGCCACTTCCCTGTTTCCTGCGATGGATGCCGCTATCATGGCTGCTGCAGTGGCAGATTATACCCCCGCACGCTATTCAGACGCTAAGATTAAAAAAGCCGGTGATGACCTGCAACTCCCCCTCCAACGCACCAAAGATATCGCGGCCGCCCTCGGTAAAGCCAAGAAAAAGGGACAATACCTCGTGGGGTTTGCCCTGGAGACGGAAGAAGAAGAAAAGAATGCACGTACCAAACTGCATAAGAAAAACATGGATTTAATCGTTTTAAACTCGTTGAGGGAAGAAGGTGCCGGGTTTGGAACTTCCACTAACAAAGTCACGCTTTTGTATCCCGATGGAAAGCGACGGGATCTACCGCTTAAATCCAAGCGGGAGATAGCCGTCGATATCGTCGATGCCCTGCTTGCGTTGACAGATTGGGGGACAGCCGAGTGAACTTTAACCGGAAAAGGAACTCAAGACTTCTTTTGAATGGATTATAAACAACATTACAGATGATAAAAACATTTTTCAGATCGGTCGTACTCCTATTGATGCTTTTTGGAACACAGCAGATCTTCGGGCAGGAGTTCTTAACCGAAGTAAAGGTCAATGCATCTACTCTAACCATCAACTCGCGCAATACCATTGACAATTTGCAAAAGAAGATAGAAGAGTTTATTAACCGGACCAAGTGGACAGAGGACGAGTTTGAAGAGGTCGAGCGGATAAAATGCAGTTTTCATTTCAATATCACCCAAGAATTGGGAACCAACAGTTTTACCGCCAATGTAAGTATCAAAGCTTCGAGACCCGTATATGGAAGCGATTATGAAACACCCCTCTTTGCGATTATCGATAAAAATGTCCCCATCAACTTCGATCAGTTTGCCCCACTCGAAAAGACACAAGACAATTTTAACGACAACCTGTCCTCCTTCATCAGCTTTTATCTCTACATCATCCTCGGACTCGATTACGACAGCTTTGGGGAGAAGTCCGGCACTCCATTCTTTGACATAGCGTGGAAAATTGTCAATTCCCTACCGCCCTCTGTAGCCAAAGGCGATCCGGGTTGGGCGATTGGCTCTAAGCGCTATACGAGATATTGGCTGATCGAAAACTACCTGCAGCCCAAGTTTAATTCGTTTAGGACAGGGTATTATCACTATCACCGGCTTGGCTTGGACTTGATGTCTGATGACGTCGTCAAGGGACGCGCAGGAATATTGAAAGCATTAAACCTGGTAAAAACGACCAGCAAGCTCTACCTAAGCGCCTACGCCATACAGGTCTTTGCCAACACCAAAAAAGAAGAAATCATAGATATTTTCACCCCGGCCCCCTTCGAAGAGCGCAATGAAGTATATCAAATCATGACCGCTATTGATCCTTCCAATTCCTTTAAATATCAAGCGCTGATCAGTAATTAATTATGAACATAGCCATTTTTGCCTCCGGCGGAGGAAGCAATGCCGCTGCCATTCTCAAGCATTTCGAAGGACATGACTGCATCCGGGTCGCTTTGATGGTCACCAATAACCCCAATGCAGGGGCGCTCGATGTAGCTTCCAATTATGGGATAGAAACCCTCGTTGTCAACCGCGAGATGCTCTATCGTTCGCAGGCGGTATTAGACCTGTTGGAAGATAGGCAAATAGCATTTATCGCCTTAGCCGGATTTCTGTGGAGGATACCAAACGATATGCTCAATAAATATCCCTCCCGGATCGTCAACATACACCCGTCATTACTCCCTAAATACGGAGGCAAAGGCATGTACGGTCATCATGTTCACAATGCAGTCAAAGCTTCCGGCGATCGCTTCAGCGGATTGACCATACATTACGTCTCTGAAGAATACGATGCCGGACAGATCATCATCCAACTCAAATGTCCGGTGTATCCATCCGACTCCGCTGAAGACATCGCGGCCCGTGTCTTGCGCTTCGAACACGTCACCTACCCAATCACCATCCAAGATTTGGTGGAGCGATTAATGCTACGGGAATAGAATAATGGGCTATTAACCGAAGCTATTTTGCTCCTAAAGCACTAGTGCTTCACGAACAAAATAATTACAGTATAAACTTGCTCTTTTCCTCCGACTCTTCGTTCCTCAAACAGTCACAATACTACGGTATAGCTCCTGTTCGAGCGCCTCGTGCCCCATGCAAGAAGTAAGTAAATATAAAAGGACGAGCATAGATGTGTAGTTGTTTTTTGCTTGACGCACTAACATCACTTCATCTCGAAAAATGAAAAAGCTCATCCAAAATCTTTCATTTCATAAAATTTGACAGTTTTCTGGCAAGCACTACATAAAACCCTCAACACATTACCATCTCATATTTTCACCCTACATTAGCACCACCAAAACTCATCAAAGATGAATGCGACGGCCCATCAGCAATTATACCACTCCCTTTCCGCCAAAATGTCCGGAGAAGTGCATATGGACAGGATGCGCAGAGCCATCTACGCGACCGATGCTTCGGTATATGAGCAAGTGCCGCTTATCGTCTGCTATCCAAAAAACAAGGAGGATCTGAGGGTTTTGATTGAAATGGCCGGCCAGTTTGGAGTCTCCATCACCCCACGTTCTGCCGGCACCTCTCTCGCCGGGCAGGCGATTGGAGACGGGATTATTGCAGATATGTCCCGTCATTTTACGGATATTCTCGACATCCGCCCTGAAGACCAATGCGTCACGGTTCAACCCGGCGTCATCCGCGACGTCCTCAACGCTCGTCTCCGGCCCTACGGACTGTTTTTCGGGCCCAATACTTCCACCTCCAACCGCTGTATGATCGGCGGCATGGTGGCCAACAACTCCAGTGGGACCACCTCCGTCAAATACGGCGTCACCAGAGACCATATCAGGCGAATTAAAGGACTGCTTTCCGACGGCAGCGAAGTGGAGTTTGCCCCCCTCACCAATCAACAATTTCATGCCAAATGCAAACTGCCCACCCTCGAAGGGCAGCTCTACCGGCACATCCGTCAGCTCCTCTCAGATGCCGAAGTCCGGAAAACCGTCATCGACTCCTACCCTAAGCAGGGTATAGGCCGGCGCAATACCGGCTATGCGCTCGATACCCTTGTCACTATGCAACCATTCGAGGATGATGGTCCCCTCTTCAACTTCTCCAAGCTCATCGCCGGCTCCGAAGGTACACTTATGCTTATCACCGAAGTCGAACTCGGAGTATCGCCCCTTCCGCCTGCTGAAGTGGCGCTCATCTGCCCTCATTACGACAATCTAGAAAAGGCCCTTTCGGCCGTCCCCGGATTGATGCGATTCAAGCCCTATGCACTGGAGATGATGGATCGAAAAATACTCCGATGCACCATCGGTCATCCTCGATTTGAGCGCCTCCGCTCATGGGTCGAAGGCGATCCGTATGCCGTGCTGATGATGGAACTTCGTGCGGAGACGAGGCAGGAATTGGAGGTTCAAATAACCGGAGTACTCGATCACCTTGCCGAAAAGGGCTTGGATTATGCGCACCCCATCCGGCACTCCACAGAGGTCGATGCCGCCTGGACGCTTCGCAAAGCGGGTCTCGGGCTCCTCGGCAACCTTCCGGGAGATGCCAAGGCCGTAGCTTGTATCGAAGATACGGCAGTGCATATCCACGACCTCAAAGATTACATCCTCGAATTTCGCGATATGATCCGCGCCTTCGATCAGGATCCGGTGTATTTTGCGCATGCCGGTGCCGGAGAACTGCATATCCGCCCGGTACTCAACCTCAAAGATCCGGAAGATGTCCGGCGATTTCATGACATCACCCGGCAAACCGCCCTCCTCGTCAAAAAATACCGGGGCAGCCTCAGTGGAGAACATGGAGATGGACGGGTAAGGGCAGGCTTCATCCCCTTGATATTGGGCGAAGAGGTGTATGCGATGCTGCGACAAATCAAGGCCACCTGGGACCCCCAAAATATCTTTAACAGGGGTAAAATAATCGATGCCCCTCCCATGAACGAGTCCCTCAGGACACATCCGGGCAAGCCGACACCACACTACGATACCGTCCTCGATTTTGATGCCACCGGGGGGATTGTCCGCACGGCAGAGAAATGCAACGGCAGTGGAGACTGTCGCCGCACCTTTGAAAGCGGGGGGCTGATGTGTCCTTCTTATATGGCCTCCCTCGACGAATATCAGACCACCAGGGCACGCGCCAATATGCTTCGCATCGTCCTCAGGGAAGGCACCCCGGAAGCGTGGTCCGATCCGGATCTCAAAGCCATCCTAGACTTATGCCTATCGTGCAAGGGCTGTGCTTCCCAATGCCCCTCCACCGTAGATATCACCGCACTTAAGGCCGAATTTACCCACCATTACTACCAATCCCACAAGCGCCCGTTGCAAGATATCGTACTGGGGCACGCCCGCAAAGTATTCGGGATGGGAGCCATGTGGCCCGCCTTGTCCAATGCCGTATTGCGCTCCAAATTGCTGTCCCCCCTAATCAAAAAAGCCCTACATATCCATCCGCAAAGAAGTTTGCCACTGTTCTCCTCCCATCCGTTCCGGCTGCCCTCCTCCCGAACACAAGGCTCCTCCGGTAGAAGACAAATCTGGATATTCGCGGATGAGTTCCTGCGCTACCACGAAGCGGATATCATACGAAAGGGCATTGACCTTTGCCGGGCTCTGGGCTATGAGCCGATGATAGCACCTGTTATGGACAGCGCCCGAAGCCAACTATCCAAAGGGTACCTCATCAATGCTCGCAAAATCGCTCGCAAGAATGTAGAAAAACTACTGCCACTCGTCTCTGAGCAATCGCCGCTTGTAGGGATTGAGCCCTCTGCAATCCTGGGATTCCGCGACGAGTACCCCAAGCTCCTCAGAGGAGAATGGAGCGATAATGCCACCCGGTTGGGTAAGCATTGTTACACATTTGACGAGTGGTTATTAAAGGAATTGGAAAGGGGAAAAATCGATCTCTCCAAGCTATCCCCTCTCAAGGGACAT